>Ga0207702_10000022_pt1 | contig 192961 bp, 177 predicted proteins | sample KBSCornC62_FD_184302 | JGI IMG/M metagenome (GOLD analysis project Ga0207702, IMG submission 184302) | Corn rhizosphere microbial communities from Kellogg Biological Station, Michigan, USA - KBS Corn C6-2 (SPAdes) (version 2) | ecosystem: Host-associated > Plants > Roots > Rhizosphere > Soil ...
CAGAGGAAGGAACGGAAAGTTCAGTCGAATGAATTCAGGCCCTCTCTTTGCCCGGCGCTTTCGCCAAGAGAATTCCTGAATCCGCCCTACTGCATTTATAGCTGCCGAGGCCCAGTTGATGATCCGGAATTTACCGCCGTGGTCGACGCCAGGCAAAATCCAGCAAAGCGGGGCCTTAGGGTTGGTTTACACCACGTTTCGCCTACCAGACGCAAGCGGGCGCGCCAGCGCCTTACAGGCTCGGCCCTATAGGTGAAGCATCCGGAGAACGCCCAATCCCACCAGTCCGACAAAGATGAGATAAATGGCGACGATCAGATTGAGCAGCCTTGGCATTACCAGGATCAGAATGCCGGCGATCAAAGCAACGATGGCCGGAATGTGGGCGGCGGTAATCGTCATGGAAAGCTCCGGGGGCGCGAGGAAGAGTGGTCGAGGCTTACCAAAGAATCATGAGCCCCGGATGATTTTACCCCGCTCGCAAAACGATTGACACGGTTGCGATCGGCTCGCATCAGCCGCGAAAGCGCGCCTCGCCAGTGCGACGCGTAGGCTGCGGAAAGATCGATGATACCCAAGGCCTTAAAAAGACGCTCTCGGGTCCCGTCGTTGGTTCCCGTTATCTTCGCGATTCTCGAGCGTGGAACTCACCTTTGCGTCGGAACAATGCGCGCGGTCAGGGATTGGGAGCAGATGCCTGCCGGCCTTGGGCTGGCGAACCTCTTGCCAAGGAGTTCATCATGCAAAGCAGGATTTTTGCGGTGGCTGCGGTTGCCGGCGCCCTGTGCGCGCCGAACGTGTCACAGGCTCAAACCGTAGGCATCGTCAGAGGAGACGGCGTGGTTGTGCGCGAAACGCTCCCCGGCATCGCTATCGAGCAACGCCCGGCGTTTCGCGAATATGTCATTCGCGAGCGCATCCCCGACTATTCGATTCCCGAGGAAGTCGTGGTGGGCGGCATCCTGCCCGAGGCAGGCGTTACCTACTATGACGTGCCGCAAACCTTCGGGGCCACGCCCTATCGCTACACCGTCGTGAATGGCCAGACCGTGCTGGTCGAACCGCGCTCCCGCCGCATCGTACAGGTCGTGGATTGAGCGTGAGACAAGCGATGTGAGTTATGTCCCGGCCTTAAGGCGGTTCAGCCGCTTCAAGGCTCGCGGACGTGAAAGCCCCGTTCGGTCTCCCCCGCCGGACGGGGCTTTTCTTACGCTGCCGGAAGTAATCAATCCTGGATCTTTGAGAAATCCGCGACCGCGCGCGTGGCGACGCGGATTTCATTGAGCAACTTCAGGCGATTTTCGCGTACCTTCGGGTCTTCGTCGTTGACCTTGACCTTATCGAAGAAGGCATCGACGACCGGACGAAGCTTGGCGATTGCGGCCATCGCGCCGGCGAAATCTTCCCGGCCCACCGCAGCACTCGCCTCCGTCTTGACCTCGTCGATGGCCTTGGCCAGCGCCTTCTCCTCATTGAGCGCATAGAGCGCCGCATCGGGTGGTCCGTTGAACTGCCGCTTATCCTTCTTTTCCTCGATCGAGAGGATATTGCTGGCGCGTTTGGTGCCGGCCAGCAAATTCTTGCCGTCATCGCTGTCGAGAAATTTGCCGAGCGCCTCGACGCGACGGACTACCATCAGGAGATCGTCCTGACCGCCGAGGGCAAAGACCGCATCGACGAGATCGTGCCGCGCGCCCTGCTCGCGGATTTGGACCTTGAGACGGTCGGCGAAAAAACCGAGGAGGTCATCGGACAGCTTATCGCCATCGATGAGCGCATACTTCGTGGCCAAACCCGCCTTTGCTGTCCGAGCTAGATTCAAGATCGAAACACGGAGCGCGTTTTCGATAATCAACCGGATCACCCCTAACGCTGCGCGCCGTAGCGCATAGGGATCCTTACTTCCTGTCGGCTTCTCGTCGATCGCCCAGAAGCCAACCAACGTATCGATCTTGTCGGCGAGCGCGACGGCGACGCTGACAGGATCGGTCGGCACGCGATCGGCTGGCCCTTGCGGCTTGTAATGCTCCTCGCAGGCGGCGGCCACAGAAGCATCCTCGCCTTGCGCCAGCGCGTAATACCGACCCATCAGGCCCTGCACTTCCGGAAATTCGCCGACCACTTCCGTCAGAAGGTCCGCCTTCGCAAGCTTCGCCGCGCGTTTTACTTTCGTGACATCCGTTCCGACCAGCGGCGCGATCTCGGCGGCCAAGTCTTCGATGCGCTTGATCCGTTTGGCCTGCGTACCCAGCTTCTCATGGAACACGATCTGCTCGAACTTCGGCAGCCGGTCCTCGAGCTTGGTCTTGAGATCTGTTTCGTAAAAGAACTTGGCATCCGAGAGCCGCGCTCGGATCACGCGCTCATTACCGGCGACGATCGCCCTGCCACCATCGGTCGCCTCGATATTCGAAACAAGGATGAACTTGTTCGCGAGCTTGCCCGTTTTGGGATCGCTCACCACGAAACATTTCTGGTTGTTGCGAATGGTGGCGCGGATCACCTCCGAAGGGATCGACAGAAATTCGTAATCAAACGAGCCCATCAGCACGACTGGCCATTCGACGAGACCCGCGACTTCGTCGAGCAAGTTCTGATCCTCGACCAGTTCAAACCCTTGCGCGAACGCCAGTTGCCGGGCGTCCGTGAGGATCGAATCTTTCCGCCGCTCAGGATCGAGCACGACCTTGGCGTCGAGCAGCTTTGTCTCGTAATCCTCAAAGCGGCGCACGGTGATCGGCGCTGGCCCAAGGAAGCGATGCCCGAACGTCGTGTTGCCGGTTTCGATGCCGTCAACGGCAAACTTCACAATGTCAGGTTCTTCGGTCTCAAGCCCGAAGGTGGCGGTAATCGCATGCAGCGGCCGCACCCAATTGAGCGCACCTGGCCTTGCCGACCGCGCACCCCAGCGCATGGATTTCGGCCAGGGAAATGTGCGGATGATAACAGGGAGAATTTCGGCGAGCACCTCGAGCGTGGACCGGCCGGGCTTTTCGATCAGGGCGACGTAAAAATCACCCTTCTTCGGATCGTGCTGGATCTTTGCTTCTTCCAGAGAAGATAGGCCTGCGGCTTTCAGAAATCCCTGAACGGCGGCCTCCGGCCCGCCGACTCGCGGCCCCTTGCGCTCCTCTTTCAGGTCGGGCTGACGGGCCGGAATGCCGTGCACGGTGAGTGCGAGCCGTCGCGGCGTGGCGAACGCTTTTGCCCCCTCATAGATCAGCCCCTCGGACACCAGCTTGTCGGTGACCAGCCGGCGCAGATCGTCGGCCGCCTTTGCTTGCATGCGTGCGGGGATTTCTTCGGAGAAAAGTTCGAGAAGAAGATCAGGCATCAGTGTAACCCTCGGGCAAAGGCGATCGCGCCGCGCTCGTCAGCCCTTGGTCGCGCGTACCGAACGAGAGATGTCGGACATAACGTCCGCCGCCTGCGCTTCAGGCGGGCAGCGCCTTGTGCGAGCCGTCGCACAGAGGTCCGTTGCGCGTCTGTTTGCAGGTACAGAAATACGCCGTCTTGGTTTCCGGCGCGGTGAATTTCATCGGTGCGAAGCTCGATCCCTTGTGGGTGCCATCGCAGAACGGCTGCTTGGCGGAATTACCGCAGGTGCACCAGTAATAGTCCTTGCCGGCTTCGACATCGACGGCAATGGGCGCGCGGCCCGCAATGGTTGGATTTTCGCTCATCTCATCGTCCCCCTTCGGTACGAACCCAGGCCTCGCCGCAAGCCTTCGCCAGTTCGCGCACACGCAAAATATAGCTTTGCCGCTCGGTGACCGAGATCACGCCGCGCGCATCGAGCAGGTTGAAGACGTGGCTTGCCTTGATGCATTGGTCATAGGCAGGCAGCGCCATCAGATGCTCTTTTTGATTGGTACCCTCGCGCCAACCGGCAGCCAGATATTTCTTGCAGGCCTCTTCCGCCATCCTGAATTGTTCAAACAGCATTCCGGTGTCGGAATGCTCGAAATTGTGCCGCGAATACTCCTGCTCGGCCTGCAGGAACACGTCGCCATAGCTGACGCGCTCGCTTCCCTCGCGGCCGTTGAAATTGAGATCATAGACGCGGTCGACGCCCTGCACATACATCGCAAGCCGTTCGAGACCGTAGGTTAGTTCACCCGCGACCGGCGCGCATTCGACGCCGGCGACCTGCTGAAAATAAGTGAATTGCGAAACTTCCATGCCATCGCACCAGCATTCCCAGCCAAGTCCCCAGGCGCCAAGCGTCGGGCTTTCCCAATCGTCTTCTACAAAGCGGATATCGTGAACGGCGGAATCGATCCCGATCGCTTCAAGCGATTTCAGATAGAGTTCCTGGAGATCGGGCGGCGACGGCTTGAGGATCACCTGAAACTGGTAATAGTGCTGCAGCCGGTTGGGATTTTCGCCGTAACGGCCATCTTTCGGCCGGCGCGAAGGCTGCACATAGGCCGCATTCCAGGGCTTCGGGCCGAGCGCGCGCAACGTGGTCGCCGGATGAAAGGTCCCGGCCCCCACCTCCATGTCATAGGGCTGCAGGATCACGCAGCCATGATCCGCCCAATAGCGTTGCAGCGCCAGGATCAGCCCCTGGAAGGAGCGGTCCGGTCGCATATGGGCGGGCAGAGAGGCGTCCATTGTCAGGTCGGACTTTCGCGCGGAGTTGAATCGCGCCGGACCGTATCGACGGCAGGGTCAGGAATCAAGGCAAACGGGCCGGGCACCGCCACCCGAACGCCCTCATTCCCGGATGATGCGCAGCATCGAACCCCTGATCGCGATGGTCACATCAGCCGGACTATCCCGGCCGATAGCTCCCGGTCACCGGGTCTTGTCGGAGGGTGCGGATTTCCCTGGATGCGGCGGCCTCGGTGGTCTTCGCAAGGCGCGCTTCATCCAGCTCTCGATTGACATGAAACGCCGCCCGGTAAACCCAGCGGACCACGGCAAACCCGCCGTCGCGCAACGGCGAGCCGACCGCAATCGGCTCGAGGTGGACCAAATGGCGCGGCGCGGAGTGCGCTCACAGCCCGAATTTGGCCCAAATCGCGCGAAGTTCGATGGCCGAGATCAGCTGATCCGGCAGACCCGCGATGGCCTCCGAAGTCAGGCCCACCACACCGGCTGATTTGCGTCCCAGCAGACCCGACAGCAGGCCACCACCCGGCGCGATCAGGGGCGTCTCGACCTTTTCGCCGAAACGCGCCCGCAAGATCGAACGCAGATCTCCGATCGCGTCAGCCAGGCCAAGGACCACCGACTTCTCGCCGGCCCAATATTCGCCGGTGAACAACACCTCGTCGGCACCTTTCAGGCGGACGCCGCGGCTGCGCTTCACGAGTTCGATGAAGATCGCATGGATGTCGCGCTGCAGGGCCTTCACCCGCGCGACGTCCTCCGGGTTTTCCGGAAGGAACGGATCGAGCATCGCCTTGTGGGCGCCCGCCGTATAGAGCCGCCGCTCCACACCGATTTTCTTGATCAGTTCCTGAAATCCAAAGGAGCCGCCGACCACGCCGATCGACCCCAGAATTGAGGACGGATCGCAATAAATCTCGTCGCCGGCGCAGGCGATCATGTAACCGCCGGAGGCGGCGACATCCTCGACAAAGACCAGCACCGGAAGGCCTTTCTCCTGCGCGAGCTGCCGGATCCTCAAGTAGATCTGCCGGGATTGAACGGGTGATCCGCCGGGCGAATTGATGACCAGCGCCACAGCCTTGGCATTGCGCGTGGAAAACGCCCGCTCCAGGGTTTTGGCGACGCTCGCCAGCGACAGCCCGGGCCGCAGCGGGGTGACGGAGCCGATCACGCCCGCAAGGCGGACGACCGGCACGACCGGAAGACCACGCCGGAACGGACGCGGCAGCCGATCTAGCCATCCTCGGGTCTGCCGCGCTTGAGGCATTCGGGCCGGTTGCTCGCCAGGGACGTCGGTCATCTGCTGTGTCCTACCTTAACCAATTCTTATCACTAGACTGTCATTCCAGCGGCTGGAACGCGTTTTGCATTGCAGCAGTTATACGGCTGCAAATGGGCAGCTGGTAAGCTGCAACGAGGCAGCGGAGAGTCCTAATGAAAATCTATCTGCTGATGATGCTGTTCGGAACGCTGTTCACCGCCATTCATTTCACGACGGCGTCAGATCGCCAGACCGAGCCCACGCCGCAATAAGTCCACCCTTACGCGCCTAAAATTTCGCCGGTGCGCGTCTTGGAATGCGGCCCTGTCAAACCATCAATTGCAATCCTGCTCCGCCCGCGAGAATAGTCTCCGCCTGTTCACTGGGCTTTCCTGCCGCGTCGTTAAGCAATAATCCCGGCTGAATTCGGGTGGGGCCCTTCCCGCCTTTGACTGCGCAGACGATCAGTCGGATGGCGGGCTTCGCCGGGTCGCTGTGAACCGGCAGCATCGCCAGGCTACCAAAGCCCCGGGCAAGCGCTTTCACCACCTCGGTGAGCCCGTCTGCCCTCCAGATCAGCGTCAGGATGCCGCCAGACTTGAGAAGCCGGCGGGCGGTCGCGACCCAATCCTCCAGCGTGCTGGTGTTCGCCATATGGGCGGCGCGACGGCTCTCATCCTTTGCGGGCCGGTGTCGAGAGGGGTGATTGAAGGGAGGATTCATCAGCACGACATCCACACTGTCAGGCGCAAGGCCCACCTCTGTCAGCCGGGCAGCGGTCGTGGTGACGTCCTCCACCAGGACTGCGGCTTCTATCGCGTTGGCGGAGGCATTGGTCCGAGCCAATCGCGCGAGTTGCTCGTCGATCTCCACCAACACCAGATCAATCTTCCCCATTCGCCTCGCCAGCGCGAGCCCCGCCGCTCCAACGCCGGCGCCGAATTCAACGACGCGATTCCCCGCGCGAGCCGGGGTCGCAGCCGCCAGCAATATGGCGTCGTGGCCTGCCCGATGGCCTGACAGCGGCTGATGCAGAATTAGCTGGCCGCCGAGAAAGCGGTCTTCGCTGGTGGAGGACTGATCACTCATCAGGACGCAGTTCGTGAGCAAGACCCGCATCGGTCAAAAGCTGGCGAGCCTGGCGATGATCCTCATCGTGAACCAGGATACGGCGGGGCAAGATTCCAAGCGATCCTTCGATGACGCTCATGTTTTGGTCGAGCACCAGATGATGGATATTGGCGCCGTCCAACAGCGCGCCAACCGCCGAAACCAGGACGATGTCGTTGGTCCGTACCAATTCGCGCAAAAAGAGCTCTCCCGCAAAAGTAGACTTGACGTCGGCGACCTTCACCCTCATGGGGCAGACAGAGATCCTGGCACCAAGCCGCTCGGGGTGGCCAGAGCGACGCCAGCACCGGCACCGGGTCGCTTGCCGGCTCGGTCATCCCTTTCTATGGTTATAGCCGAGGATAGTGCCTATCCGGCAAATTTGGAGACCCGCGTGGCGGTAATTGTTCCTTTCGAGAGCCCATCGAGCGCTTCGATAGACCTGCTGGTTGAGCTGGTGGCCGGGGATATGGAGCGCGTCAACAGCACGATTTTGTCGCGCACCGGGTCTGAAGTCACCATGATTCCCGAAGTGGCCAACCACCTGATCTCTTCCGGCGGCAAGCGGCTTCGTCCGATGCTGACCCTCGCCATGGCGCATCTCGCCGGATACAGCGGTGACGGACACATCAAGCTCGCCGCCTCCGTCGAATTCATGCACACCGCGACTCTGCTGCACGATGACGTCGTCGATGAAAGCGAGCTCAGACGCGGCAAACTGTCAGCTCGCATGGTATGGGGCAATGAGGCGAGCGTTCTGGTCGGCGATTTTCTCCTCGGTCAAGCCTTCCGGATGATGGTCGAGGTTGGCTCGCTGCGAGCACTCGACATTCTTTCTTCTGCCGCCGCCACCATCGCCGAGGGCGAGGTGATGCAGTTGGCCGCCGCCAAGAACACCGCGACCACCGAAGATGAATATCTGGCCGTCATTCGCGGCAAGACGGCTGAGCTGTTTGCCGCCGCCTGCGAAGTCGGACCCGTGATTGCCAACCGGCCAAAGGCGGAACAAACCGCCTGCCGTTCAGTGGGCATGAATCTGGGCATCGCTTTTCAGCTGGTCGATGACGTGCTGGATTACGGCGGAAAATCCGCCAAGCTCGGCAAGAACATTGGCGATGACTTCCGCGAGGGAAAGATCACGCTTCCCGTCGTACTCGCCTTTCGCCGCGGCAATGACAGCGAGCGCGCGTTCTGGATCAGGGCACTGGAACAGGGTGAAATCGAGGATGGCGATCTCGACCAGGCAGTGGGCCTGATGACCAAGCATCGCGCTCTAGAAGATACCATCAGTCGCGCTCATCATTACGGAGCGATGGCCGTCGACGCGCTCGCGCTGTTTCCGGCCTCACCGATGAAGACCGCGCTTGAACAGGTCGTCGCATTCTGCCTGGCGCGATCACACTAGAGCCATTTCGGTCTGATTAATCGGAGCCGAAGCTCTAGATGTTTTTTTGACGCGTTTTCTTCACGCGAACGATATCCACTTCTCTCGAAACGCTATATGGCACGCACAAAAGGCGACGGCCTTTCAGCCGCCGCCTTTGGCTACCGCCGATCTAAATCTTAGCTGGAATATTTAAATTCCGGCATCGCCTTCAGGTCGTCCTTGGTGGCGTTGAACACCGCATGGTCCGGATACCAGGGATTGGCCTTGGAGCTGGTCGTCGAGCTCGCCGAACCCGTGGTGGTGGTCGAAGTCGCCGCGCCGGCTTTACTGTTCGAGTTACTTGCCGTGCCGCTATAAGCCATCGGCTCGTTCACGAATTTGATCTTGTCGAGCGGAATGGCGACAAGATGCTCGCCCATTCCAAGGAAACCGCCGACGCCGATCACGACAGCTTTGATATTGCCCGACTTGTCCATCAGGATGTCGTTGATATCGCCGACCTTCTCATTGTTGTTATTGTATACATTGAGGCCGACGACTTTCGACGCTCGCCAGTTGCCTTGCAACGACTGTTCCGAAATCGCTGACGAAGTGGCGGCTGCCCGGTCGGCGTTGGAAGCTGGCGACTGAGCAAAAGCGACCGACGCCAACAAGGTGGAGCCGAGAGCAGCGGCTGCCATATATTTCGTTAACATGTGAGATCTCCCTAATTGATTGCCCGGGGAAAACACGCTGACCTTGCGACTGTTCCCGCGTTCCCTAGAATTTCGTGGGCGGAACGTGGCGAATTGTTCGGCATTCAGAAGCCGCCCCAATAAGGCGGAACGCCGTAGTAGCGATGGAGCTCGGTTTCCAGCGACCGATCGCCCCAATCGAAATCCTTATCAGCACGGAATGAGGGAGCACCACGCAGCTCTTCATCCTCGATATCGAGTACGTAGGCCTCAAGCTTGGTGCTGTAGCTCAGTCGTCCCCATGGCAGGGGCAGCAGATCGCTGCCGAGACCGAGAAAGCCGCCAAAACTCAAAATGGCGTAAGAAACCTTTCCCGTCAGCTTGTCGATCATCAAGCGTTCAATGTGCCCCAGCCGCTCGCCGTTGGGTCGGCGAACGACCGTCCCTTCGACGCGATCACTTGCGATCAGCGGATGCGACCTAGCCAGAACTTCAGCCATTCGGTCTCTCCCTGGAACTTACCAGTTGGACCGAAGATCAACGTTCAGCGGATGACTAGAGTTCCCAGGCGTTTCCGCCTATGCGGCCCGTTCCACCTGCGCTGGTCGGCCATCCTGGAAGAATGCGACGGCCGCAAACCGATAGTCACAAGCCGAACAAACCCAGAGGTAGGACATTCTCTGGGAGCCGGCTTCAATCCAAGCGGGAGCCCGAATAGGCTTGCCGCATTGAGCACATGGATTTTGATGAGGTACGAAATCCCTTAGTGCGAGATCCTCCGTCATCATGACGCGCTCTCCCCGGGTTCGCTTTTATTTCTCTGAGTGGATGAGACAGAAGGGCTGACCAACATTCAACCGCCTCCAATCCTTCGCTCAATTCCATGCTGGTTCAGTGGCGATGTCAAATCAACAAAGTAAATTGAATCAGGCGGAACCGGACTCAATTAGGCCTGAATTTTTCCGCAAAGGCTTGGCGTCCCTAACCTTGTCTTGGGCGCGAGGAGCCATGCGAAGAGGAGTCATGCGAAGAGGAGCCATGCGAAACGGACTCCATTCCCTCTGGCTGACCGGTCTGCTGGTGCTTTCCGGCTCCCCCGTCGCTTTTTCGCAGCAGCGCGTCGATTACGATGCCATCGTCGCGGTCCATGCCAAGGCCAACGATGTTCCGGAGGCGCTCGTCCATCGGGTGATCCTGCGCGAGAGCGGCTATCGACCAACGTTGATGGGACGAAACGGGACCATCGGGCTGATGCAGATCAAGCTCGCCACCGCGCGCAGCCTGGGATACGCAGGCGATGCAAAGGGGCTGCGCGATCCGGATACCAATTTGACCTATGCGGTAAAATATCTTGCTGGCGCTTACCGTGCGGCGAAGGGCGACTTCAGTCGTGCCATCGCCTACTATGCAGGCGGTTACTATTATGCCGCTAAACGCGAGCGGCTGCAGCGCGCCTCCTTGCATCGCGAGCCGGCGATCGCGCCGGGTTTGGCGCCCCCCGGGACCGAAGTCACGAACGCAGTAGCGGCGACTCGGGCGGAACCCAGCGCGTCGCCGCCTGCGCCGAAGTGATCCCACAGCCGCGCGGACGGGCCGCGCCGCCGTGCCCATCGGTTGTTGACAGGCAACACTCATGTTGACTGACAATATTAGCGGCCTACATTAGCAGTCGTTCCGAGGGGAGCTCCGAGGAGGAGCTGAGATACCGCATGCTTTCAGTCCGTTTGGTCGGGCGAAGGACCGCGGGGACCCTTTGAACCTGATCCGGGTCATGCCGGCGAAGGGACAGGGATGCTTCAAACGTCAGTTACGCCGCGGGGGCGATCCCCGGTTTCGATTCTCGGCGCCGGAATTGCCGGAGCCTGGCAGGCATTGCTGCTGGCCAAGGCTGGCCATGCGGTGACGCTCTATGAGCGCAGCAGCGAGACACTCGACCGCTCCACCAGCCATTGGGCGGGCGGCATGCTGGCGCCCTATTGCGAGGCGGAGACGTCAGAGCCCGTGATCACGCGGCTCGGCATCCGATCGCTTAAGCTCTGGCGCGACTTCTTCCCGCAGGCATCCTTCAACGGTTCGCTGGTCGTGGCCCATGCACGTGACCGAGCGGATTTCGACCGCTTCGCCCGGTTGACGCACGGGTATCGCCGGCTTGATGCCAGCGCTCTTGCCAAACTGGAGCCGGCCCTCGAGGGCCATTTTCGAGAAGCGCTGTTTTTTCCGGACGAAGGCCATGTCGAACCGCGGCGCATCCTGCCGGAACTGCACCGTCAGCTTGTTGCAGCCGGCGGCGCGATTCAGTTCGGCCGCGAACTCCGCCCCGCGGATCTCGACGGGCTGGTGGTGGATTGCCGCGGACTTTCCGCACGCGATGCGCAGCCGGAGCTGCGTGGCGTCAAAGGCGAAATGATCCTGATCGAAACCAGCGAGGTCGAGCTCTCGCGCCCGGTGCGGTTGATGCATCCGCGTTGGCCGCTTTACGTCATTCCCCGCGGCGATCACCGCTTCATGCTCGGCGCCACCTCGATCGAGGCAGAGGACACCGGCGTGACGCTGCGTTCGGCGCTGGAATTATTGGGCGCGGCTTACGCCGTGCATCCGGCCTTTGCCGAGGCCCGCATCCTGGAGCTTGGCGCGGGCCTCCGCCCCGCCTTTCCAGATAACCTGCCGCGGATCGCCATCGACCGGCACAAGATCGAGGTCAACGGATTGTACCGCCACGGCTTCCTGCTGGCACCTGCGCTTGCCGAATTGACGATGAATTATCTCGCGCGCGGCGAAATCGACAATGAGGTGATGCGATGCGCGTAATCGTCAACGGCGAGCCGCATGAGATCGCCTCTGAGAGCGTCGCGGCCTTGCTCCGCGAACTCGACTATGAGGGCACGCATTTCGCGGTGGCGTTGAATTTCGATGTCGTACCGAAGAGCCGGTGGCTTGAAACGCCGCTGAAGACCGGCGACGAGATTGAAATCATCACGCCCCGGCAGGGAGGATGAATTGAAATGATCACGTTTTACGGCAAGGAATTTTCCTCCCGCCTTTTGATCGGCAGCGCGCTTTATCCGTCGCCCGCGATCATGCAGCAAGCGATCCGCGCTTCGGGTGCCGAGATCGTCACCGTGTCGCTGCGCCGCGAATCCGCCGGCGGCAAGGCCGGCGACGCGTTCTGGTCGCTGATCCGCGAACTGGGTGTGACGGTTCTTCCAAACACCGCCGGATGCCGCAGCGTACGGGAAGCGGTGACAACTGCCAAACTGGCCCGTGAATTGTTCGGCACGCCCTGGGTCAAGCTTGAGGTAATCGCGGACAATGACACCCTGCAGCCCGACGTCGTCGGCCTCGTTGAGGCCGCCTCGATTCTGATCAAGGACGGCTTCGAGGTGTTCCCCTATTGCACCGAGGACCTCGGGGTGGCGATGCGGCTGGTCGATGCCGGGTGCAAGGTGGTGATGCCATGGGCAGCACCGATCGGCTCGGCTCGCGGCATCATCCAGCGCGACGCCTTGAATCTGCTGCGCGATCGCCTCCCCGATATCACCCTGGTGGTCGATGCCGGCCTTGGCGCGCCTTCGCATGCCGCTGAAGCCCTCGAACTTGGCTACGACGCGGTGCTGCTCAATACGGCGATCGCCAAAGCCGCTGATCCCGTGGCCATGGCGGCGGCCTTCAAGGCCGGCGTCGAAGCCGGACGTACCGCGTTTGAAGCCGGGCTGATGGAAGCCCGTGATTTTGCCTCTCCCTCCACCCCTGTCGTCGGGACCCCATTCTGGCATGCCGTATCCTGATCGCTTTTATCCTGTCGTTGACAGTCTCGACTGGGTGGCGCGGCTCGCGGCGCTTGGCGTCGGCACGGTACAGTTGCGCGCCAAAAATCTCGATGATGCGCAGGCGCTGCAGATCGTCACGCAAGCGCTGGCGCTGGTGAAAAACACCCAGACCAGGCTTGTGGTGAACGACTACTGGCGCGCGGCCATTGCCGCCGGCGCAGAGCATCTGCATCTCGGCCAGGAAGATCTTGTCGACGCCGATCTTGGCGCCATTCGTCGGGCCGGGGTGACGCTTGGGGTTTCCACCCATGACGACGAGGAACTAGAGACGGCGCTACGGGCGAGGCCGGACTATGTGGCGCTGGGGCCGATTTTTCCGACCACGCTGAAATCGATGCGCTTTGCCCCGCAGGGCATTGCGAAAATCACGGACTGGAAGAAGCGCGTCGGCAGGACACCGCTGGTTGCCATTGGCGGCATCAAGCTCGAACAGGCTCGCGAGATTTTCGCGGCGGGCGCCGATTCCATCGCCGTCGTCAGCGACGTCACACAAAACGCCGATCCCAACGCGCGGGTTCGCGCCTGGCTGGGACTGGATCATGCGGCAACTGAATCAAACACATCCGATCTCCGGAAGGGAGCACTCTCATGAACCGTCCCGTCAACAACGCCGAACTCAAGCCCGCTGTCACCACCGGCTCTCTCCCGTCTTCCCGCAAAATCTTTGCGACGCCGAATGAGTCAGCTGACCTTCGCGTGCCCTTACGCGAGATCGTTCTCAGCGAGGCTGCGGGCGAACCCAATCTGCCGGTCTACGACACTTCGGGCCCCTATACCGATCCGACCGTTACCATCGACGTCAATGCCGGCCTGCCGCGGCCGCGCATCGCCTGGATCCGGGAGCGTGGCGGCGTGGAGGAATATCAGGGCCGCGAGATCAAGCCGGAGGATAACGGCAATGTCGGCGCGGCGCATGCGGCGAAGGCTTTTACCGCCTACCATAAGCCGCTGCGCGGGCTCGATGGCCACAAGATCACCCAGCTGGAATTCGCCCGTGCGGGGATCATCACCAAGGAGATGATCTATGTCGCGACGCGCGAGAATCTCGGACGCAAGCAGCAACTTGAACGCGCCGAAGCCGCGATTGCCGATGGTGAAAGCTTCGGGGCGGCAGTTCCGCCCTTCATCACGCCGGAATTCGTGCGCTCCGAAATCGCGCGCGGCCGCGCAATCATTCCATGCAACATCAATCACGGCGAACTCGAGCCGATGATCATCGGCCGGAATTTCCTCACCAAGATCAATGCCAATATCGGCAACTCGGCAGTGACTTCCTCAGTGGAGGAAGAGGTCGACAAGATGGTGTGGGCGATCCGCTGGGGCGCCGATACCGTGATGGATCTCTCGACCGGTCGCAACATTCACACCACGCGCGAGTGGATCTTGCGCAATTCGCCGGTGCCGATCGGGACCGTTCCGATCTATCAGGCGCTGGAGAAATGCGATGGCGATCCGGTCAAGCTGACCTGGGAGCTCTATAAGGACACCCTGATCGAGCAATGCGAACAGGGCGTCGATTACTTCACCATCCACGCCGGCGTGCGCCTGCCCTATATCCATCTCACCGCTAACCGCGTCACCGGCATCGTCTCACGCGGCGGTTCGATCATGGCCAAATGGTGCCTGGCGCATCACAAGGAGAGCTTCCTCTACACGCATTTTGACGAAATCTGCGACATCATGCGTCGTTATGACGTGTCGTTCTCGCTCGGCGACGGATTGCGGCCGGGATCGATCGCCGACGCCAACGACCGCGCGCAATTCGCCGAACTGGAGACGCTCGGCGAACTAACCAAAGTGGCGTGGGACAAAGGTTGCCAGGTCATGATCGAAGGCCCCGGCCATGTGCCCTTGCATAAGATCAAGATCAACATGGACAAGCAGCTGAAGGAATGCGGCGAGGCGCCTTTCTACACGCTGGGGCCGCTGACCACGGACATCGCGCCGGGCTATGACCACATCACCTCCGGCATCGGCGCGGCGATGATCGGCTGGTTCGGCTGCGCCATGCTCTGCTACGTGACGCCGAAGGAGCATCTCGGATTGCCGAACCGTGACGACGTCAAAACCGGCGTCATCACCTACAAGATCGCAGCGCATGCGGCCGATCTCGGCAAGGGCCACCCGGCGGCGCAACTGCGCGACGACGCGCTGTCCCGCGCCCGCTTCGATTTCCGCTGGGAGGACCAGTTCAATCTCGGCCTCGATCCGGAAACCGCGCGGCTCTTCCACGACGAGACGCTGCCGAAGGAAGCCCACAAGGTCGCGCATTTCTGCTCGATGTGCGGACCGAAATTCTGCTCGATGAAAATCACCCAGGATGTGCGCGATTACGCGGCAACGCTGAACGATCCCAATTCGATCGGCATGTCAGTGTCCGGAACGATCGAAGATGGCATGGCTCAAATGTCGAACAAATTCCGCGAAATGGGCTCAAGCGTCTATCTTGATGCGGAGAAGGTGAAGGCAAGCAACCGAGCGCTGTGAACGACGGCGGCCGGTGCCATCCCTGGCGACCCGGCCGCACGTAAATCCGTTCGCCCGACGGCTACAGGCTGTCGATCTTCGTAATGGTCTTCTTGCCGCCATTGTCGCTGACCGCGAATTTCACGCGATCGCCGGCATGCAATTTCTCAAGCGTGCCGTCCGGCGCCTTGAAGATTTGCTCCGTCGTACCACCACTGCCACCGCCCACAGTGGCATCCTGGTTTTGACGGATCGCAATCACGCCGTGGACGCGATCGACGACGGTCAACATGCCGACCGACATTCCCTCAGCCGCCGCAGCCTGCTGCGCAGCGTCCGGCTTTGCAGCCGCGGCAGGAGCCGCGGCTGGGGTGCCCGTTCCCTGCGCGAGCGTAATGGAAGGCATGGCAATGAGGAGTGAAGCGGCCAATAGCGGCCGTTTCCAACCCTGTTTTGTCCGTTTCATCATCGCGGCCTCCTGCTTTCCCGTCTGACCATAAGCCTGAAAGAAGCGGATTGGTTCCGGGCGGCGGCGATCGGGTTCCGTCTGGCTACTTCAACGTGATCGCGAGCCCACTGAGGTCGAGATTGGCCATCAGGCCCACCTGCTCGCCCGAAAGTTCGAGGACTGCGCCTTTTTGGTTGGTAAGCACGATCGCGCGAGCACCCCCGCCCACAGCAAGGCCCGCGCCGGCGGCGCCATAGACTCCGGCGACATCGGAGGGCCGATTGATATTATGGACGCGACCATGCAGGACGGTTCGCGAGCCGCCGAACACCAATCCGTAATCAAGGCCGCCTGCCGACAGACCGTAGCTGCGGCCGCGAAAATTCAACACGCCACCGCCGCCGGAGCCACCGATCACCCAGCCAGCCTTGTAGATCGTGAGCGTCACCGTGCCGCTATCGGCGCGAGCGGCGGGAGACAAGAGGATAGCGGCAAGCGCCACCAGCCCCGCCAGCAACCCGCGGGCACCATCTGAAATTTTCATAACCGGATCCTCTTAAGCAATGACTCATTCGGCTGAGTCGCGCACCCATTGTAGCTTATAGAGGGGTTCGGCAAAGCAGATTGGCGCTGATGTCGCCGATCAAGCGAACCGGGCGCGGGAGCGCGCCTTGGCCTTTTCTGCCTCGACCTCCCGATCGCGCGGCGGAGCCGAGGTGTCCAGGGACGTGAGAAGCCGACGGGCCGCCTCGGAGACCTCATCAACAGCGCGCTCGAACGCCTCGGCGTTGGCCTGCGAGGGCCGCGCAAAGCCGGAAAGTTTGCGCACGAATTGCAGCGCCGAGGCGCGGATTTCCGCATCGGTCGCCGGCGGCTCAAAATTGAACAAGGTGCGGATATTGCGGCACATCGCCTGCCTCCTGTGACTGGCTAAGCCCCCAAATCTAGCGCCGGATCAATGCTCGCCTTCGAGCGAGCCGACATGCTTCTGGGTGTACAGCTCAAGTCCGATCCGCCCGATCAGATCGAGCTGGGTCTCGAGGAAATCGATGTGGTGTTCCTCGTCTTTCATGAGACTCTCAAACAGATCGCGCGAGACGTAATCCTTGATTTCGTGGCAATGGGTCGCGGCCTCCTGGTAGAGCGCCCGGGCGGCGACCTCGGAGGCCAGATCGCATTCGACGATTTCCTTGACGTTCTGACCGACGCGAAGCGGATCAAGCACCTGCATGTTGGGGAAACCATCAAGGAACAAGATCCGGTCGGTGAAGCGATCGGCGTGGGTCATCTCCTCGATCGATTCCTTGCGCCACAATTTGGCGAGATCGTGCAGACCCCAATGGTTCAGCAGCCTGAAATGCAGCCAATATTGATTGATGGCCGTCAGTTCGCTGCGCAAACCCCTGTTCAGATAATCGATGACTTTGGCGTCGCCCTGCATGCTTTCAATTCCCGTTCTTTACAGCGCCACGAGGCCCGGAGCGCTCCGCAAGACCAATTCTAGGACGGTGCCGGCCAATGATCCAGCCAGCGTCCGGGCTCTCTGCGAAAACCGTGGAGGAATATGGGGCGCTCCGCCCGTCATTGACGGTAACGCGTTTGAAACCGCTATGTCACAAAAACTTCGGCGAGGGATCAGGTGATGCAAGTGTCCGAGTAGGCTGCCAGCGCCTCATCGAGAATCGACTTGATCGTCCGCGCGCAACGCCCGCACTCGGCACTACAGCCGAGGCAATGATAGACCTGCTTGGCGTTGACAGGCGTATTGTCGGCCGAAACAACCGCGCTTCGGACATCTTGGTCGGAGAGGACGTTGCAGGAACAGACGATCATGAAACGAAATGCCTTCGGTGACGGGCCATCGATAGGGGACACGATCAGGGGACGCAAAAGAAAAAGCCGGATTTTCGAGCTATTCCAATTTGGGTCGCGCAAGAGTGGATCGACGGCCAGGGGCGTCCTTTGCGGCAGATCAAATTGTAGGACAGCGCCGGCCGGTTATCCCTTTTGTGCACCGCAAGAGATCGCCAGGCCGTCGTTTTGCTGAAAATGCGGCAATTGCATTCATTGATCATTCAAAAGAAATGTGGAACTTTCCCGTAAATCAGCCTGCTTCTTGCTTGATCGATCAAGATCAGGTTTGTCTAGGAAAGGTATCGCCATGAGAAAGAGTTTAATGGCATTGGCTGCCGTGTCCGCAGTGACGGTCTCGGCCCTTGCCGCTCCAGCGCAAGCCCAGCGTGGCGTCGGCGCCGGCATCGCAGCTGGAGTGATTGGAGGCGCCATCATCGGTGGCGCGATTGCTTCCCAGAACGGCTACTACGGCGGACCGGGGTATTATTATGCCCCTGCCCCCGGCTATTATGGCGGCTGCTACTGGCAGCGCCAGCGGTTCTGGGATGGTTATGGCTGGCGGGTTCGCCGGGTCCGGGTCTGCGGCTGACGGGTTGGCATCCCCTTCCCAAAAGCTGGATTTTTGGGAAGGACGCCGGCTTGGGCCAGAAAAAACCGCTTTTCCAACCCACTAGCCTGCCTACGTTTACTTTCGATTGACCGTTGTGCGCTTTCTAGCGAAAGCAACGGTTGCGAATACGGCGTGAGAGTCAACTTAAACCCTGGCGCTGACAACAGGCGCCACCTCCAGGAGAGTTCACCCATGAAGAAGACGTTTGCCGCCTTCGTTGCAGCTGCCACGATCGCAGGCTCGGTATTGGCCATGGCTCCCGCGGCGCATGCCGGCGGTGGCGATGTCGCAGCCGGCGTGGCGGGAGGTCTGATCGGCGGCGCCCTGATCGGCGGCGCGATCGCGGCCAGCCGTCCCGCTCCGGTGTATGCGGCTCCCGCCCCGGTTTATGTCGAAGAGCCCGCCTGCCGCTGGGTTCGGGAACGTTTCTGGGACGGCTACGGCTGGCGTATGCGCCGCGTCCAGGTCTGCGATTGATCCGAGCCGTTTGACGAGTTCAAACCCGGCCGGTCGCTCGGCCGGGTTTTTTATTGCGGAAGCCGCGTCAATTCAGCGTGCCGCCTGCATCGCTCGTAAGAGAGCCTCACTCGGCCAACAGTCCACTTTGAGCCCCACTGATTTTTGATAGGCGCCGAGGGCCGCGCGCGTCTTCATCCCCGCTTTGCCGTCGATCTTGTCACTGTAGAGGCTGATGCGCGTGAGGTGGCGCTGCATGGCTTCGACGTCTTTGGTGCGAAGCTGCGACGACGCCGACCAGGGCGTCGCAAACCCCGGCGCGTTGCGCATCCGATCGCTGAGATGTCCGACGAAGAGCACGTAGAGATCAGAGAAGTTGTATTCCTTGATGACGAAATAGTTTTTCGTCGTCAGGAATGATGGTCCGTAAATGCCTTCCGGCTGCAGCAGCGAGGCTGGTTCGGCCAGTTCCGCGGCGCTCAATGTCTGCCCGCGAACCGGGCTGAATCCGTCCCGGAACCATTCGCCGATCGGCCGTGTCACTTCAGGAACGCCCAACGTGCAATCCACACCTTGAGGCGGGCGCACCTCATAGGCCCAGCGGACGCCGGGGCGCCAGCCCTTATTGACCAACTGTTGCGCGGCGGAAGCCAGCGCATCCGGCACCGAGTGCCAGATGTCGACGTGGCCGTCAGCGTCCAGATCGATTCCATGCTTGTAGAATTCCGATGGCAAAAATTGTGTGAGCCCGGTGGCGCCCGCCCAGGACGAGCGCAAATCCTGCCGCTTCACCACGCCATCATTGATCAGCTTCAAGGCCAGGATGAATTCGCCGCGATACTGATCCTTGCGCCGCCCAACATAGGCCTGGGTCGCGAGCACCCGCAGCCCATCGTAAGGCAGGACATAGCGGCCGAAATCGGTTTCCCGCCCCCAGATTGCAAGCACCATCGTGCCAGGCACACCGAAACGTTGTTCAATGGTGTTGAGAGAGGCGCGATATCGCGACATCAGGCGTTGGCCTTCCGCGGCGAGCCTGGCGATACTTGTTTCACGGATGTAGTCGGCCGGCACCTGCACGAATTCTGCCTGCGACGGCGCGCCGGTCGCGGGACGCCCCGGAAGGATCAGATCAGGCAACCGATAGTCTGGCTCGAGCGCACGGGTCTCGGTGTCAAAGGTGACGCGCGATACCCCAGCCGCCTCGGCTTCAGGCCACAACGCAACAAGAAACTGCTGAAAGCCTGGACCGGCCGCGCGGACGGGAGCTAGCGCCGACAGTGAGGCCATCACCCAAACCCCGATCCAGCCAAGCATCATCGAGATCAGCCGAGAGCGATCATGATAGCCATGCTGCATGGGCGCCTGCTGATCGTTTGGATGGATAAATCGTCCGTAGAGGGCGACCTACTTGCTGGCAACGATGAAAATCCGCGGAAAGCGCAGAAGTACTTTGCCATCGGCTTGGGGCAGATAACTCGCGGCAAGGCGGGCGGTGTACTCGGCGATATATTGCTTGCGCTGGGGCGGATCGAGCAGGTCGACAAAAGGACGCAAGCCGGTGCCCTTGACCCATTCCACGATCGCGGTCACGTCATTGAGCACGTGATTGTAGATCGTGTGCCAGACTTCCACACGGCTGCAGAGCGGCTTCAGCGCATCATAGTAGACGCCTGGCTTCGGCACCCCGTCGCGCAGGCGTGCGTTCTCGGCCAGGACATGGCGCCACGGTTCCAGATGCGCCACTTCGCGCATCATCACATGGGAGGGTTCGTCGAGATTGTCAGGCATCTGCACGGCAAGCACACCGCCTTCGGGCAACGCCCTCAGGAGCCGCTGCATCTGCCGCAGATGGCCAGGCACCCATTGAAAGATTGCGTTCGCGAACAGAACATCCGTCCCCTCGGGCGGGGTCCAATGGGCGATATTGGCCTCGAGGAAGGTATGACCCGGCAGCCGTTGACGGGCCCGGCGCAACATGTCGGCCGAAGTGTCGATGCCAATTACCGCGGCCTCTGGCCAGCGCCGCACCAGCAATTCTGTCGAGTTTCCTGGCCCGCAGCCGATATCCACCACCTTGTGAGGCGCCGCGAGTGGTATCTGCGCCAGCAGATGGGCGGCGGGACGCGTCCGCTCGTCTTCGAACTTGAGGTATTGATTGGCGTTCCAGTCGGCCATGTCGGGCTTCGTCACCTACCGGGTCAATTTCTTGTACTTTACACGATGCGGAATGACGGAATCCTGTCCAAGTCGGCGCATCTTGTCTTTTTCATAATCCTGGAAATTTCCCTCGAACCACTCGACATGGCTCTCGCCTTCGAAAGCCAGGATATGGGTCGCGATACGGTCAAGGAACCAGCGATCGTGGCTGATGATGACGGCACAGCCGGCGAAATCCTCCAGCGCCTCTTCAAGCGCGCGCAGCGTGTCGACGTCCAGATCGTTGGTCGGCTCGTCGAGCAATAGCACGTTGGCGCCCGACCTGAGCATCTTGGCCAGATGCACGCGATTGCGTTCGCCGCCCGACAAAGATCCAACCTTCTTCTGCTGATCGGCGCCCTTGAAATTAAAGGCCGAACAATAGCCACGCGAGTTGACCTCACGCTTGCCAAGTAGGATCAACTCATTTCCGCCCGAGATCTCCTCCCAGACGGACTTTTTGCCGTCGAGGGAATCGCGGGACTGGTCGACATAGCCGAGATGCACGCTTTCACCGACGGTGATCGTGCCCTGATCCGGCTTCTCCTGGCCGGTGATCATCCGGAACAGGGTGGTTTTGCCAGCGCCGTTCGGGCCGATCACGCCAACAATGCCGCCGGGCGGTAATTTGAAGGTAAGATTGTCAATCAGCACTTGGTCGCCAAAGCCCTTGGTCAACCCGTCGAAGTCGATCACGTTCTGCCCGAGGCGCTCGGCCACCGGAATGATGATCTGCGCCGACTGCGTCTGCTTCTCGCTGGCTTGCTTCAGAAGGTCCTCATAGCGCTGGTAGCGGGCCTTTGACTTGGCCTGACGCGCCTTCGGCGAAGCCGCGATCCACTCCTGCTCTCGCGCCAGGGTGCGCTGATGCGCAGCTTCCTCGCGGCCTTCCTGTTCGAGACGCTTCTGCTTCTGCACGAGCCATGAGGAATAGTTGCCCTCGTAAGGTATGCCGCGGCCCCGATCGAGTTCCAGTATCCACCCGGTGACGTTGTCGAGGAAGTAACGGTCGTGCGTGACGATCAGGATGGCGCCCGGATAATTGCGCAAATGGCCTTCGAGCCAAGACACGGATTCAGCGTCCAGATGGTTGGTCGGCTCGTCCAACAGCAACAAATCCGGCTGGTCGAGCAGCAGCCGGCAGAGCGCCACGCGGCGACGCTCGCCACCGGAAAGCTTGGTGACGTCCGCTTCATCGGGAGGGCAGCGCAGCGCATCCATCGCCTGATCGACCTTGCTGTCGAGGTCCCACAGTCCAGCAGACTCGATCTCGTCCTGCAGTCTGGTCATCTCGTCGGCGGTCTCGTCGGAATAGTTCATCGCCAATTCGTTATAACGATCCAGCACCGCCTTTTGCTTGGCGACACCCATCATCACGTTTTCGCGAACCGTCTTGGCGGGATCGAGCTGCGGCTCCTGTTCGAGGTAACCGACACGGGCGCCCTGGGCGACCCAGGCCTCACCGGTATATTCCTTGTCGATCCCGGCCATGATGCGCAGCAGGGTCGATTTGCCGGCGCCGTTGACGCCGAGCACACCGATCTTGGCATCGGGGTAAAATGACAAATGAACGTTATCCAGCACCTTCCGGTTGCCTGGATAGGTCTTCGTCAGACCCTGCATGAAATAGACGAATTGACGGGCCATCACGATCCCTGAGCGATGAGGATTTATGGAAATTGCTGCTGATGTAGCCGCGTAACCCACAAAGGGCAACCGCACAGAGCTTTAGCCGTTTTTCTGGTCAATCCAACTTGCTGCCATTCCCTCGGCAGGTGACCTCGCGGGTTAACGCACGCACAGGCGATGTTTTCCATCTGTTCACCAGTATCGCTACGGATAGCGACAATTGAAACCTTCTTTTAATGACTGGCGATCGAAGCTGATCCGCGAGCGCTCAAAGCGCGACCGAGGCGACCAACGTCGGATACAAAGGCAGATTTCGTCATGGCGATCATCAGCCCTTCATCTTTCTCCGCGGCTGCGGCGGAGCACTCCCGCGAGCCCTCTGGTGTCCTCGGCGAAATCCGAAGCTTTTGGCGGCAGTTCGTTGTCAAGGCGTTCAATCCCTATCGCCCCGAATTGCACTATATGCGCGGCCCCGGCCCTGCCTGGCGGGCCAAGCACCTGAAACCGTCTCGTCCACGGTCCTGAAGCCTCTGCCGAGGCATTTCGCTTCGCCAGCGCACGACCCCCTGTTCGGAAACGCCCGCTTGAAAAAGCCGTGATCCGCGAAGGGTACCCCGACGATAGCGGACTTGCGCTTGCATCTGCACCGCGCCAGCATTGAGGTCATCCGCCGAACCTCCGTGCCCAGGATCTCCTGATGACAAGATTGCGCTGCGCCATTCTCGATGACTATTTCAACGTCGCCCTCACAATTACCGATTGGTCGAGCGTGTCCGATCGTCTGGACGTGACGGTATTCAAGGAGCCGTTCGCTTCCCCCGAAGCCACCGCTAGAGCCCTGGCGGATTTCGAGATCATCTGCGCCATGCGTGAGCGCACCGCTTTCCCGCGTTCGGTATTGACCGCGCTGCCGAAGCTCAAGTTGTTGCTGACGTCCGGCCCCAAAAATGCGGCGATCGACATGGAGGCCGCCAAGGAGCGGGGGATCGTAGTTTGCGGTACCGTGGCAGGCGGTAATCCGACCGCGGCGCTCACGTTGGGCCTGATCCTGGAATTGACCCGGGGCATCGGGCGCGAAAATGCCCGCATGCACGCCGGCGAACCCTTGCAGAAATTCCTTGGGATAGAGATCGAGGGCAAGACGCTCGGGATTGTCGGTCTCGGCAATCTCGGCGCCCGCGTGGCCGAAATGGCCAAGGCGATGGGCATGCAGGTGATCGCCTGGAGCGAGAATCTGACCGCTGAACGCTGTCGGGAAGTCGGCGTCACCCACGCCACCCGGCAACAATTATTTGCGACGGCCGACATCGTGACCATCCATATGGTCCTGAGCGACCGATCGCGTGGGCTGGTCGGGCAGCAGGAACTCGGTTGGATGAAACCGACGAGCTATCTGGTGAATACCTCGCGCGCGCCGATTGTCGACGAAGCCGCCTTGTTGCAGGCCCTCAAGCAACGTCAAATCGCGGGTGCCGCTCTCGACGTGTTTTCGGTCGAGCCCCTGCCTGTCGATCACCCTTTGCGCGGGCTCGACAACGCCGTACTGACACCGCATCTCGGCTACGTGACCGAGGACAGCTTCCGCAAACATTACCAGCAGATGGTCGCCAACATCTCAGCCTGGATGGATGGCGGGACGCTTTCGCGCCGGTTGGCCTGAAAGCCAGCGGTTCTGACGCCCTCAGAACCGCGGCTCAAGCTCCGCTTCAGGTTTTCGGTCGGGATCGGAATCGGATCGGGTTTAGCGTACCGTGACCGGCGCCGGCAGCGGGGGCACCACGGTTGGACCTGTCACCGGAGATACCGGCGCGGGGGCCGCCCCAGCCGCAGGAACCGTCGGAGCGGCTGACGCGGTTGCCGTTCCCGGCGGAGGACCGCCCGGCATCACCACGACCCGTGTGCCGACCTTCACCCGGTCAAAGAGATCGCTGACGTCCTCGTTCAGCATCCCGATGCAGCCAGATGACACGAACTTGCCGATCGTGGAGGGCTGGTTGGTGCCGTGAATACGATAGACCGTCGCCCCGAGATACATGGCCCTCGCACCCAATGGATTGCCCGGGCCGCCAGCCATGAAGCGGGGCAGGTAGGGCTGACGATCAATCATCTCTGACGGCGGATGCCAATCGGGCCACTCGGCCTTGCGGGTGATCTTCTGGACGCCGGTCCAGGTAAACCCATCACGTCCGACACGGACACCGTAGCGAACGGCCCGGCCGCCGCCTAATACGTAATAGAGATAGGTGTTTGGCGTATCGACGACGATGGTGCCCGCCGGCTCCTTGGTGGCAAAAGACACTTCCTGGCGGCGCAGGTTTGGCGGCAGCGTCGTGGGAGCAACGTCGGGCTGCTCGTCGGGAGGCAGCGAAGCCAGAGTCATTGGCCGGCCATCACCACTCATTGGCGGCTGCTGCGGGGCTTGCACCGCGCCGGTCACAGCACCGGGGCCATTCGCACCGATCCCCTCAGGAGGCCGCAAGGCACGGTCGTCGCTGGGCGGATAGACAATGCCGGTACCCGGAATACGGTCATCGTTGCCGCCTTGACCGGAGTAAACGGTCGGCGACGGCGCAGACGGCCGATCACCATAAATCACGGGCGGACCGTCGACCCTTCCGTAGCGTGGATCATCCGGCGAAAGGATCGGCCCGGTCGGCTGCGCGGGCGATGCGGCGCGATCCGAATAAACCGGCGCCATCGGCCGGCCGTAACGCGGATCATCGGGCGACAGTACAGGACCCTGCGGAGCGGTACCTGGTGGCGGCAGCGCGGCAGAATTTCGCGCATCCGGGCTGTCATCTTCGTCCAGCGCATCGAAATCGGCCGGACGGCGACCATCTGCCGACGGATAGGCGGCGGCAGGGGGCGCAGAATAGATGGAACCTGGAGCGCTCGGATAGCCTTGAGGATAGGCCTGGGGATAGCCTTGGGCATGGGCGAGCGAACTCACTGCCACGCTCCCTGCCATCGCGGCGCAGATCGTCAGGATGTGCTTGATCATCATCGCCCTTGTATAGTCCCCAAGCCGACACCGGATCGTTAACGGCAGATGGCCGAAGATCGCGGCGCATTCAAGACAAATTCGGGCGAAATCGCGCGACACCAAGCAATTTGTGATGAAGGCCCGGTATCGTTGCTCAGGCGCCTCACCCAAAGGAATGGCAGCCTCCGGCGTACCGATGCGCCCGAATTTTCATCAACGCTCTCCTCGCTTTGCGATATCTTCAATCGAAGGCTGATTCGCCATACGTGTTCGCGACAAGCGTGGGCCGGCCCGAGTTCCCGCGTATCGACCAATCCAATCGCCCGGTCGAAGCCGGGCCCAGGGCGGAACTTACGTCCATGCTTCCCGGTTTTCGTTTTCTCTTCGCCGCTATCGCGCTGTCGGTGGCGATAACTGTATTCGGCCTGGGTGTGGCTTCACTGTTTCACGCGGCCCAGCAGGATTTTGCGGGCAATGTCGCGTGGCATTCGCCTCCTGAAATGCGGTGGACGCAACCGATGCCCGCACCGGTTCTGGCCATGCTCCAGGTCGACCCGCCGGCTGCTCGCACCATTACATCCGATATTCCCGCTTCGCCTGCTCCCGTCACTGGCGACAACCCCGGCGATTTGGCGGCGGCGCAACCGGCCTTGGCGGCAAGCGCGGGATCAGGTCCCGCAAACCCCTCTTCTTCGAACGCCGGGACACCGGTTTCCAGCGAGCTCACCTCCAATGACGCGCCTTCCGCCGCTTCGGACCTTGCGGCCGCGCCCACGGAAAGCAAAGCCGGCGCACCACCTTTGGCTGCCGATTCCACAGCCGCCGTAACGGAAACGGTGCAAGCACCCCCCGTGCCTGCCGCCGAGACCGAGGCTGCGAAGCCTCTGCAGACCGCCGAAGTGGAAAGCATTCCCGCTTCCGGCCCGACCGGGCCTGTCAATGATGCCGATCGTCAGGCACCAACAACGGTTGCCGATTTAACTCCGCCATCCGCCTCACTGCCCGCTCCTGCTCCCGTCACGACAATAGCCGCCGCGAACGCCAAGCCGGCGGCCGCACGAAAACCGGCACGCGCCAAGCGCGTCACCAGACGGCAGAGGCCGTTAGTCCGTGCACGGACTGCGACCCCCGTGGTTCAGCCCCAGCCGTTCCAGCAGGCGAGCGATCCCTTCGCTCAGCCTTTCACGCAGCCCGCCGCCGGACGTCGCCTGCGTTGATTGGTGGTCACGCCACGATCAGGCCGGGCCGGTCGCCACAGGCGGCCCATCCGGCAGGCCCCACTCGGCCCATGAACCGTCGTACAAAGCCAGCTTTTGGGCGCCGAGACGATATAGCGCCAGGGTGAGAACCAGCGCCGATATGCCCGAGCCGCAGCTCGTCACGACCGGCTTTCCCAAATCCACTCCGCCACTGCTGAAAGCGGCGCGCAATTCATCCAGCGGCCTCATCGCTCCGGTATCGGGATCGAACAAGCCGGCGTAAGGCACGTTGCGGCTGCCCGGAATATGTCCGGCGCGACGACCGGGCCAGGGTTCTTCGACGGTGCCTTCAAAACGCGCTCGCGGTCGCGCGTCGACCACCTGTTCAGTCCGGCCTTCGAGATTGCGCAGCATTTCCTGCTTGCTGCGAACGACATCCGGATTGAAGCGGGCTTCGAAACGTCCGGGCTTTGGCGATGCCGGTCCCGAAACGGTTGGACGCCCTTCCAGGCGCCACTTCTTCAGTCCGCCGTCCAGCACCTTCACCTGCGGATGACCGAAGGCCCTGAACATCCACCATGCCCGAGGCGCAGCTACCCAGGAGCCAGTGTCATAGGCGATCACGAGATCGTCCGAGGAAATTCCAAGCGTCGAAACATCACGGGCAAATTTCTCCGCCGACGGAGACATATGCGGCATGGAATTGTCGGGATCGGCGATGGTTTCGACCGAAAAGAACACCGCATTCTTGATATGCGCCGCCAGATAATCCTCGTAAGGCAGCGGAAGCACGCCCGGCATCTTGTAGGACGCATCGATGATACGCACCTTCGGATCGTCGATGTGTTCAGCGAGCCATTCGGTGGTGACCAGCGGTTCTTCTGGAATATTCATATGCTCATCTCGATAATATGTTTGGCGGCTCAGCGGCGGGCGAATTCAGCTCTTCGATTTTCTCGGCTCGACCATTTCGATCGGACCGCCGGCGTCACGCCAGGCCGCAAACCCTCCGCCGATATGGGCTACCGGCCTTAGTCCCATATCCTGCGCCGTCTTGGCGGCGAGCGCCGAGCGCAAGCCACCCGCACAGTGGAAGATGAACTTCTTGTCGCTTTGGAAAATCGGTTTGGCGTAGGGGCTCGCGGGGTCGATCCAGAATTCGAGCATGCCGCGCGTGCAGAAAAATGCGCCGGGTATTCGCCCTTCCCGCTCGATTTCGCGGGGATCACGGATGTCGACGATCACTACCTCGGGGTTCTCTGCGGCCTTGATCGCGTCCGCGGCGCTGATCGTCTCGATCTCGGCGTTGGCCTCGTCAAGCAGCGCCTTGATGCCTCGATGGATCGTCTGGGACATCGGATGATCCTTTACAAATGCGCGCGGAAACATCCAGTTGCAGGCTTACCGCACGAGCTCTTTCATGGCGCTTTCCAGACCTTCGATGGTGATCGGGAACATGCGATCGGAAAATATCCGGCGAATGATGTTGGTGGATTCAGAATAGTCCCAATGCCGCTGTGCGACTGGATTGAGCCAGACCGCGTGCGGATAGGTACGGATGACGCGGTCGAGCCAGACCGAACCCGCTTCCTCGTTGACATGCTCGACGGCCCCGCCGGGGACCATGATTTCATAGGGCGACATCGAGGCATCACCGACGAATACCACTTTGTAGTCGTGCGGAAATTTGTGGAGGATGTCCCAGGTCGGCGTACGATCATTGAAGCGCCGGCGGTTCTGCTTCCACACGCCTTCATAGAGGCAATTGTGAAAGTAGAAATACTCCATGTGCTTGAATTCGCTTCTGGCGGCCGAGAACAGTTCCTCCACCTGCTCGACGTGAGAATCCATCGACCCGCCGACATCGAAAAATACCAGCACCTTGACCGCGTTGCGACGCTCAGGCCGCATGTGGACGTCGAGATAACCGTGGTTGGCGGTTTCGCGGATCGTGGTGTCGAGATCGAGTTCATCCGGCGCGCCGGTGCGCGCGAATTTGCGCAGGCGTCGCAGCGCGACCTTGATGTTGCGAATGCCAAGTTCGACATTCCCGTCCAGATCCTTGAACTCGCGTTTGTCCCAAACCTTCACCGCGCGATTGTTGCGGTTCTTTTCCTGCCCGATCCGGACACCTTCCGGGTTGTAGCCATGAGCACCGAAGGGCGACGTGCCGGCGGTGCCGATCCACTTGCTCCCACCCTGATGCCGGCCCTTCTGTTCCTTCAGGCGCTCGCGCAAGGTCTCCATGAGCTTGTCCCAGCCCATCGCCTCAATCTGTTTCTTCTCTTCCTCGGAGAGATATTTCTCGGCGAGTTTCTTCAGCCACTCGGCGGGAATGTCCGCCTTCTCCATGGCTTCAAGCAGGTTCTCCAGCCCCTTGAACACGGCGCCAAATACCCGATCGAATTTGTCCAGGTTGCGCTCGTCTTTCACCAGCGCAGAGCGGGCCAAATAGTAGAAATTCTCCACCGACTGCTCTGCCAAGTCGGCGTCCAGCGCCTCCATCAGCGTCAGATATTCGCGCAGGCTCACCGGCACCTGGGCTTCGCGCAGCGATGTGAAAAATTGCAGAAACATATGCAACAGATTGCCTTTCAGCCGGCCCTCGTCAAGGGCTGAGGCAAGACCCGGGCTGGACGGCAGGGTTGTTTGCCTTAGGATTGACGTCCTAGGCTACGGTTCTGGGGACGGTCGATGGGACTTATCGCAGCACTTATCGTCGGCGCGATTGCCGGCTGGCTTGCCGGCAAAATTGTCCGGGGCGCCGGCTTTGGGCTGATCGGAAATATCGCGGTGGGCATCATCGGCGCCCTGGTCGCGAGCTGGATATTGCCTCAGTTGCACATTGAGCTGGCAAGAGGCCTGCTAGGCTCTATCGTGGATGCCACGATAGGCGCGGTGATTGTGCTGGTCCTCCTTTCACTGATAAGACGGGCCTGAAAAATTGAGCCACGGCGATAGAACAGAGGATCGTCAATGAAATTTACCGGTACCAAGGATTATGTCGCAACCGACGACCTCAAGGTCGCGGTCAATGCCGCGATCGTGCTGGAGCGGCCGTTGCTGGTCAAAGGCGAACCAGGTACCGGCAAGACCGTTTTGGCTGAAGAGATAGCCAAGGCCGTCAGCGCCCCGCTTTTGACCTGGCATATCAAATCGACCACCAAGGCGCAGCAGGGGCTTTACGAATATGACGCGGTGTCGCGTCTTCGCGACAGTCAACTCGGCGACAGCCGCGTCTCCGATATCCGCAATTACATCAAGCGCGGCAAATTGTGGGAAGCCTTCACCAATGCCGAGCGCCCGGTGCTTTTGATCGATGAAATCGACAAAGCCGATATCGAATTTCCTAACGATCTGCTGCTCGAACTCGATCGCATGGAGTTCTTCGTCTACGAGACCGGCGAAAACATCAAGGCGGCCCAGCGCCCGATCGTGGTGATCACGTCAAATAATGAGAAGGAATTGCCTGACGCCTTCCTGCGCCGCTGTTTCTTCCACTACATCAAGTTCCCCGATGCCGATACCATGAGCCAGATCGTGGACGTGCATTTCCCGGGCATCAAGAAGCGCTTGGTCGAAGAGGCGATGCGCATTTTCTTCGAGGTGCGGGAGGTCCCCGGGCTGAAGAAGAAACCGTCAACCTCCGAGCTTCTCGATTGGCTCAAGCTGCTGCTTAACGAGGACATCACGCCGGAGATGCTGAGGGAGCGCGACCCGCGCAAACTGATCCCGCCATTGCACGGCGCGCTCTTGAAAAACGAGCAGGACGTGCACCTGTTCGAACGCCTGGCCTTCCTCAGCCGGCGCGAGGTTTAGCAGTTCAGGGCTTGGCTTCCTCGCGTCTGGGCCCGGATGTCCCTCTTACGCGTTAGGGGAGCGATCGGGCGCGTGGTCATGGGGGCGAGTGATCGTAGCGCTCTAGACTCGATTTTGTGGGGCGCGTAGCCGGTGGTCGAGATGAGCCTTTACGGCCGGCCATTCGCTGGCGACGATGCTGTAGACCACGGTATCACGTAAGGTGCCATTGGCGAGAATCTGGTGGCTGCGCAGCACGCCATCCAATTTGGCGCCAAGCCTTTCAATCGCACGCCGGCTCTGGTGATTGAAGAAGTGCGTGCGAAACTCGACCGCGATGCATTCGAGTTGTTCAAATGCGTGCGCCAACAGCAGATATTTGCACTGGGTATTGACCGCGCTGCGCTGAACCCGTTTCGCGTACCAGGTTGAGCCGATCTCCAGACGGCGATTGGCGGCATCCACGTTCATGAAACTGGTCATGCCAGCCGGCGCGCCATCGACATCAATCACCGCAAAGGGCAGCATGGTGCCCGCCGCCTGAAGCCCTAGCCTCCGATCGATTTCCCGGCCCATGTCCTCCGGAGAAACGATCGAGGTGTACCAAAGCTTCCACAATTCGCCGTCTTTCACGGCCTCCTTGAGCCCGTCGCAATGCGTCTGCGACAGCGGCTCAAGGCGTGCGGATAGCCCTTGTAATGTCACGGGCTCGAGCCAACTCATCCTCGCTCCGTTCGTCCGATTCTACGCTTTACAAAACCTAGAGCAAAGCCAAGGATCGGACCAGACTGGCGCCGCTGCCCGCGCACACGGGCGAGCAACATCAGCCCTGCACTGGTATCCATATTTCGAGGCCGCCATTGCCGGTCAGCGGATCAAAGTTCGTGTCATAGCGCTCGAAATTGGCAGCATCCGCCGCTTTCAGCCCGGCTTCCGGAAGCCAGCGGTTCCAGATGGTGGCAAAGGTACGCCGAACGGATGAGACGTGCCCGGCATGGGTGAACACGGCGTACTGCTGCTCAGGGATGCGCAGCCGGCTGAATTCACGTGGCAAGTCATCGAAATCGGAAACCTCGACGCCCGCGATATAGTCGAAATTCCCGGCATCGTCGGCGTTGTGACAGACGCCGAACGCCAACGGTCCAAGCCGGTTTGGAATGCGATCAACCATTTGGTGAAAACGCTGCCATTGATGCGGGATGGCGGCGCTTCCTTCGCCGTTGTAGCGCTCGCCGACACCGGCCACCAAGAAAGCCTTGCCAATGATGAGCCGCGGGGCCTGGCGCTCGTCGATCATAGTCGCATCCATGACAATGGGCTCCTGAAGTGGGAGGTTCGCAAGATGCGCCCTTCCCCGCACGCTTTCGGGCGTCAATCCGAAATGATCGCGGAAGGCGCGGCTGAACGCTTCGTGGGAGCCGTAGGCGGAATCCAGAGCGACGGTCAGAATATCGGGTGCGCCATCAGCCAGTGCTTGGGCAGCCTCGCTCATCCTTCTTGCTCTGACATATCGCATTACCGAAAATCCTGTGGCGGCTGCAAAGGCCCGCACCAGGTGAAAGCGGGAAACGCCGGCAATCGCCGCTATCGTGTCCAGGCTCAGTTCACCAGCCAGGTGGCTCTCGATAAACCAGAGGGCTTTCTGGGCGGGATTCATTGAACGTCCTCAATCGAAGCAACTCATCCTAGGACCCCCGATCGAACCCCGCTTGATCGTTCTTGCTCTGGCGATGAGCCGCCAGGCACCGCCTCTCGACGCCCGACTATTTCGGCTTTTCGCCCTCTTTCGCCGGCGCAGCTTTGCTGCGATCGGCTGAGTCGGGTGCTTTCTGGTCGTCGCCCGGCTTCTTCTGATTCTTCAGATCGTCGAAGAGTTTCTGCAGACTCGCAACGTTGGCTTTGAGACTTTCGATCTGCCGGTTGTTGGCATCAAGCTTCTGCTGGTGATCAATGTTGAGTTTAGTCAGCGACTTCTGCAGAAAATCCACATTGCTCTGCAGGCAACTGGTCCGCCGCTCCATAGTCTTCTCGACCGTGCAGATTTCAATTCCAGGAATGTCCTGAGCTTTCAGCACACCGCCCATTGGCATGGTCGCCAGGCAAGCCACGATGCCGATGCGCTTCACTCCCTTGGTCAATTCAAGCCTCCCATTCGATAACCCAGCGCCGCCGACAAGGAAGAGTTTCGCTGCGGGATTTTCATATTGAAACCTCATTTACGCGGTTTCGTTACTCGCCACGCGAGCTTGACGCTGGGACCGCGTTCTCGTGAGGCGGAGCTGCGGTTCGACACCATAATCTGCCCACGTTTGTTCATCGACCGTCAAATTGCCGCGTTAGGAACTTGCACCTTCTGGAGATCGTTCCGACTTGTGGCATTCGCCAATCTACCGGCGCAAAAGAGCGGGCGCCCAACTGGAACTTTCAGCCTGTCATTAGGAAGAAAAGAGAATGGCAACGCGCGAACGACGTCTGGCCGAGTTCGACGGTCACGGCAATCCACCGCCCGATCAACCCGTGCAATTGCTTTGCGAGGACCACAGCGGCACCTACCAGCTCCCTTTTCCCTGCCTTTGGGTGAATGGCGAATGGCGAAATCACATTTCGGGTGACACCGTTCGGGCGACGGTGGTGGGGTGGCGTGTAAAGCCGCCAGAGATCGGTACATTCCGCCGGTAGTCATCTGACCGGTTCGAAATATCGGGAGCGTCCCAGAATGCGACGGATGGGCGGGCCCCATTAACCCTGGGAACGCCAGAAGAACAAATCGCGCCCGAATCGGCGGTGATCATGTGCGACAGGATGTTCACGGCTAGATATCGCCTGGCGCTCCGACAGGGCCGCTAGATACAGGCGCACGGACCTCCCGCTTGGGGCGTATTGCAATCCCAGAGGTTAACGGCCGCCAGGACAAAAGAATGCGGGGGTTAAAGAGCACGCGTTAAAGGCCCTCGGGGACTGTAGCCCGAGTAGATCAGACTCTAGTGCCGAATTTCCCAGGCTCGTGCGCAATCGCTGCGCCTTCTCACACAAACTTCGGAAAGTTATCGGCACCAGCAACTTTATGATTTTGGTGCCGCTTTCCATTTGACGGGCCTGAATCGCGGCAGATGGTGCACGCCCCTCAAAACAGGCGGTACTAGGCCGATTATTTCCAGGGCGTCACCGGCGGAACTATGTTGGTGGCAGGCGGCATATCGACAGTCTTGAAATCGGCCGGACTGACGATTTCGAGATATTCCATGTCCGGTGAGTAATCGAACAGGTAGTGGACGATCCCCGGCCGTTGATGGACGACATCGCCGGCCTTAACGAGCGTCGGCTTGTCCTCATACATGAACCGGGCCCACCCTTTGGTCATGATGACGATCTGGAAATCGCACTCGTGCTTGTGCCAACCGGTCCCGGTCTCCGGTGGCAGATCTGGATTGGCCTTTACCAGATGACAGATCACCTGGCCGCCGGTGGCCGCGGCGATGCCGAGATCGCGATAGAGAAAGAAATCGCGCAGACCGCCACTGGTGAATTCGGTGTCCTCCGGTTTGACGTGGGAAAACGTCTTGACCACGGCATGCTGGTTCATCAGTGCCTCCACTGCTGCAAAGCAAGCGCGCCAACGCCGATGGATAAATCTTTGGCAACGCCAAAAGGCGCGCTTACGGCTTCATGAAAGCTATGCGAAAATCGCGCCAGCGCTGGGCAGGGATCTTCTGATCCTTCGCTTCCCCTGCGAAACCGCTGGCCTGAACCATGGATTTCGATGGGATGGCGTTGGATTCCCCGACGACCTGGCGATCCGCGTACCGGCTTGATTGATGCCGGCTTAGGCAGAATGCAGTAGGAATGGGCCGACGATGAGCCGGAACAGCTGCGTCTAATATTCGACCTCGAGCTCCTCGATATCGGTCGGCTCGGCCTTGGCCGCCTCGATCCATTGCTGCATTTCCGGAAGCGCCATGATGGTGCGGGCATAGTCAGCAAGCCCGGGCTCCAGCCTCACGTCATAGGTTGCGAACCGGGTCACCACCGGGGCATACATCGCATCCGCCATGGAACGCTGGCCGAACAAGAACGGCCCGCCCGATTTGGCCAGGCACTCTCGCCAGAGGGCGCAGATCCGATCGATGTCCGCCTGGGCACGGGACCAGATCTTGAACCCTGGAAAGTGGCCCTTGAGATTGACCGGCAAGGATGCCCTCAGAGTTGTAAAACCGGAGTGGATTTCACCGCAGATCGACCGGCAATGCGCCCTCAAGACCCGATCGGAGGGCAACAACTCGGCCTCCGGTCTTATCTCATTGAGATATTCGGCAATCGCGAGCGTGTCCCATACAGTTGCCCCTTCGTGACGCAGACAGGGCACCAGGATCGAAGATGACAGCAGGAGGATTTCAGCGCGCGCCGCGGGGTCGTCCGGCGCGATCACGATCTCTTCAAATTCCAGCCCCGAAAACTTCGCCAGCAGCCAGCCCCGCAGCGACCAGGAGGAATAATTCCTGCTGCTGATGGTCAGTGTCGCCATCGCCATTTGCCCGTCCCCTTTGCCCAAATCCACGCCGAATTGCCCCGGGAAAGACCTGGAGGCCTTTGTCAGCTGCCCATTCGACGCACTTTGCGCATCCAAGCAGCAAGCGACGTGCCAGTTTGGCAGGCTGATTGACTCCTCGTTGGCTTCGATATTGCATGAACCCTGCTGGGGGTAGCCAATGATGTCGATGCTCTACCAAACGTATCAAAACCATGTGGACCTGACGGCCCCCTGGCGGACGGGCGCGGCGTCGGCGCTTCGTTATCTCAACCTGGTACCCCAGGGCATTTCGGACAAGCTGTTTGGCCGCCTCGCCGCAGCCCTCGAACTGATTTCGCGGTCGTCGCTGACCTACACCCGCCCCCCCTACGGGATAGACAGGGTGTTGGTCGGCAATTCCGAAGTCGAAGTGGTGGAGGAAGTCGCGTTTTCCACCCCGTTCGGCTCACTGCTGCACTTCAAGAAGGACTATGCGCCGGAGCAGCCCCGCGTTTTGCTGGTCGCACCGATGTCGGGCCATTTCGCGACCCTACTTCGCAGCACTGTCAAAACCCTGCTTCAGGACCACGACGTCTATATTACCGACTGGCATAACCCTCGCGACATTCCCCTGAGCGCCGGCAAGTTCGGCCTTGAGGATTTCACCGATCATCTGATCAAGTTTCTCGAGCAGATGGGACCTCGCTCCCATATGATAGCGATCTGCCAGCCTTCCGTCTCGGCGCTTGCCGCCGCCGCCGTCATGTCTGAAGACAACCACCCCGCACGCCCGGCCTCCCTGACGCTGATGGCGGGCCCGATCGATACCCGGATCCAGCCCACCAAGGTCAACGAGTTTGCCAAGAGCAAGCCGATCAGGTGGTTCGAGCAAAACCTGATCAATTACGTGCCGGTTCAGTGCAAGGGCGCCTTCCGACGGGTCTATCCAGGGTTCATCCAGCTCACCGCTTTCGTCTCGATGAATCTCGAACGCCACATCAAGTCGCATGTCGATCTGGCCAATCACCTGGCTAAGGGCGAGAACGACAAGGCCGAGATGATCAAGACCTTCTATGATGAATATTTCGCGGTGATGGATCTCACCGCGGACTTCTACATCGAAACGGTACGCGATGTATTTCAGGAACATCTGTTGCCGCAGGGCAAATTGATGCATCGCGGGCGACCGGTGAACCCGGCCTCGATCCGGCGGATGGGTCTGATGACGGTGGAAGGCGAGAAGGATGACATCTGCTCGATCGGGCAGACCTTGGCCGCGCAGGATCTCTGCACCGGCGTGCGCACCTATCGCAAGGTTCATCACATGCAGGCCGGCGTCGGCCATTATGGCGTTTTCAGCGGCAGGCGGTGGAATAACGAGATTTATCCGCTGCTGCGGGATTTCATCCACGTCAATTCGTGATCACTGCATCGGTTCGGATCAACCAACCGCAATAATCCCGAAGCCTCTCCACAATCATTGCCTGCAGGTTACATCTATCCAGCGGGATCGATCCGAATCCTTTCCGCTTTAGCTTTGCCTTAATCTGGTGGAAGTATCTGCGGCCAAGCCGGATGATATTTCATGAGCAATGCCTTTTTTTCGGACCTTCTCGCTTCGGTCACTGAACGCGGCCGCACTTTGCTCCGGCGCGCCGGATCTCCTGGATCAAGAACGGATGCCAACGAGATCCTTGAACTATGCGAAGCCCTGTTGTCGAACCGCGGCGAGGCCTCAGGGAGCGCGATTGGCCGCGAACTCCTGGACCGCTATCGTGATCTCGACGTGGAAGGACGGATTTCCTTCTTTCAGTTTTTGTCGCGCAATTATGGTCCAGACCGCGAGAAGCTGGAGCGCGCCATCGAGATCTGGCGCGCCCAGCCCAGCGATCGGGATGGCAGCGACCTGCACTTCGCTTCCGAACCACGTCGCCAGGAGTTGTTTCGCCGGTTGAACAGGACCCCGGGTGCGACCGGCGAACTCGTTGCCATGCGTGCCGACCTGCTCGACGCCATTTCGGATCATCACGACCTTGCCGCGCTCGATCGCGACCTGGTGCATCTCCTGGCATCCTGGTTCAATCGTGGATTCCTGGTGCTTCGCCGCATCGACTGGTCAACGCCCGCCAACATCCTGGAAAAGGTCATCCGCTACGAGGCGGTTCACGAAATCCACGATTGGGACGATCTGCGCCGGCGCATCGATCCGGTCGACCGGCGGTGCTATGCCTTTTTCCATCCTGCGCTGATCGACGAGCCGCTGATCTTTGTCGAAGTTGCCTTGACTGAAACCATTTCCGAGGCGATCGCGCCGTTGCTGGCGGAGGAGCGAGAACCTGTCGCCTCGTCACGCGCACGGACGGCGGTGTTCTATTCGATATCGAACTGCCAACGCGGCCTGGCGGGTATTTCGTTCGGCAACTTCCTGATCAAGCAGGTGGTGGAGGAATTGCGACGGGAACTGCCGAAGCTGGAGAATTTTGTCACGCTGTCGCCGGTTCCCGGCTTCATGCGATGGCTGGCAAGCGACGACGCTCCGCTTTCGGAAGGGCAGCGACAATTGATCGAGCACCTCGACAATCCCGATTGGATCACCAATTCCGAATTGGTCGCGCCTTTACGAGAACTGCTTGAGCCGCTGGCGGCCTATTACTTCCTGAAGGCGCGAAATGTGCGCGGTCGGCCGGTGGATTCGGTAGCCCGCTTCCATCTGGGTAACGGCGCGCGGCTCGAGCGAATTGACTGGCTCGGCGATACCTCGCCGAAAGCATTGCGAGACTCCGCCGGCCTAATGGTTAATTATCTCTACCGGCTGGATGACATCGAGAGGAATCACGAGGCTTACGCCAATAACAGTCAGATCGCCGCATCGGGTGCAGTGAAAAAACTGCTCAGAAACGAGGGCCGGCGCCTGCGCGAAGTACGTCTGCCCTAAAAAAGCGGCCAAAAGGAAACGACCTTATTTCCGCTCGCGGAAATAAGGTTCGACCGTGCCATAGACCTTAATGGTCAGTGGATTGCCAAATCGATCCTTGGACGTGCCGGCAGCAACGCGCACCCAGCCCTCACTCACGCAATATTCCTCGACATTGTTCTTCTCGACGCCCTTGAAGCGAATGCCAACCTCGCGCGCCAGCACCGCCTCATTGTAGTGCGGGCTTCGCGGATCAACCGATAGGCGATCCGGCAGTTGATCGTTCAAATTGGTATCGTTTTCGGTCACAGCAGGGCCTCGATATCCTTGGTCAATGCTTCAGGTTTGGTGGTCGGAGCGTGACGACCCACCACCTTGCCCGAACGGTCTACCAGAAATTTGGTGAAATTCCATTTGATGGTTGAACCGAGCACGCCACTCTTCTGGCGCTTCAGGTACCGAAACAGTGGGTGAACGTTGGCGCCATTGACCTCGATCTTGCCAAACATCGGAAAGCTGACACCGTAATTGTCACTGCAGAATTGCTTAATCTGCGCCGACTCTCCCGGCTCCTGCCCGCCAAACTGGTTGCAGGGAAATCCAAGAACCGAAAACCCGCGCGGGCCGAGTGAACGGTAAAGGACCTCAAGGCCTCGATACTGCGGCGTGAACCCGCAGGCGCTGGCGGTATTAACGATCAGAAGCACCTGACCCCGAAACCGGGACAGGGGTATCTCCTCGCCGCCCAGCGAAAGCGCCTTGAAATCGTAAATGCCGGTCATTGCCTTGTCCGATCAGTGCCGAGTGATCCCACGACCCGGAAGTCCGACCAGCGCCTCGGAGAACGGAAATTCCAGCACGATCTCGCCTTCCGCATCGGTGACCTCAAGCACCGCGCGCAGAAGATCCACGTGTGTCTCGTCCGATTTCAATAACTCGGTGATCATTGCGTGCGCCATTTCCCAGGCATGATCCGGATCGCGCAGCTCTTCGCCCTCCGAATCCTGAATGACCTCATCGCCAATACGGGTATTGAAGAAATAGCGCGGCATATCCGGAAACTGACCGTTACCTTTATCTATCATCCGACATAGCCCTTTATTTTTGCCGTCAAACGCACAATTATTTGAACGGCTGGTCGTGGTGGCCGCCTATACGCTTCCACCGACGTGCCGAGCACCTGATCGGCGCGGAGCGCCACCCAAGGGAAAAGCATTATCATGGCGCCCGATGCTGATGCCGCGAAAACCGTTGGCTCCCGACCCGATCCCGCCTTGCCCCTGACTTCAGATTATCTATCGGTCGGCGACGGCCACGAACTCTATGTCGAAACCATTGGACGTCCTGACGGCATTCCTGCGGTCTATCTGCATGGCGGTCCGGGCAGCGGCTGCCAGCCCGACCACCGTCGCCTGTTCGATCCCGAACGCTTCCATGCGGTTCTTTTCGACCAGCGCGGAGCGGGAAAAAGCCGGCCTAAGGCAAGCCTGGATCACAACACCCTGCCGCACCTCGTGGCGGACATAGAATTGATTCGGGAAAAACTCGGCATCGAGCGCTGGATGCTGGTCGGCGGCTCGTGGGGCGCGACATTGGCGCTGGCCTACGCCGAAAATTATCCACAGCATGTCAGTGGACTGGTGTTGCGGGCTGTTTTTCTCGCCACGCCGAACGAACTGGACGGCGCCTTCATGGAAACGCTGCCGCGCTTCTATCCCGAATTGCATGAAGATTTTCTCGGCCTCTTGACGCCGGAGGAGCGCGCGCGCCCGCTGCAGGCCTATTGGAAGCGAATTCTCGATCCTGACCCCGAGGTGCACGCCCCGGCCGCGCGCGCCTGGTATTCGACCGAATTCATCCTGTCGGAGCACCACCCCTCGCGAACGCGTATTGATCTGGCGGCACTGCACGCATCAAAACGTCTGCCGGTCTCGCCTTTCGTGGAAGCGCATTATTTTCAACACGGTTGCTTCATGGCGCCGGGACAGTTGCTCGCCGGCGCGGGCGGGCTTGCCGGCATCCCCGGGATCATCGTGCAAGGGCGATATGACCTGCTCTGTCCGCCATCCACCTCGCACGCTCTCGCCAAAGCCTGGCCCGACGCCGAGTTACGCGTCATCGAAGCGGCAGGACACTCGCTTTACGATGCCGGCATTCGCGATGCCGTAACCAAAGCGATCTCCGACATGATCCCGCGTCTTGATGCCTGACTCGCGACGCATATTGCAATGCATATATTGCATCGCAAATTCGTGAACATTGCATTGGGCAACGCAACCATCCGCATTCGGAATAACGCTGGCGGAAAAATTACTTTTCAGCCTGCCAGCTATCCTATTGAATAGCGCCAGATGATTTTCGCACGCTCGGAACGGAGCAAGCGGATGCCATAAGAGCACTCGCTTCAATAATAACGCTTCAATAATAAAAAGGCCGCGCGATCTCCTTTAGGATGTCACCGCGGACAGGATGGGAATGAAACCAACTGACATCTCAGCGCCAGACTACTTTCACAAAGTCGTCGACTGCCAATGGGCTTGCCCCGCCCACACCCCGGTCCCGGAATACATCAGGTTGATTGCGGAGGGTCGCTACAGCGACGCCTACATGATCAACTGGCAATCGAACGTCTTTCCCGGAATTCTGGGCCGCACCTGTGACCGCCCCTGCGAGCCGGCCTGCCGGCGTGGCCGCGTCGAGGAAACGCCGGTCGCGATCTGCCGGCTCAAACGTGTCGCCGCCGATTTCAAGGACGACGTTGCCCATCGGATGCCGAGGCCAGTGGCGCGGAATGGCAAGCGAATTGCGATCATCGGGGCGGGCCCTGCATCACTCTCCGTCGCCCGCGATCTTGCGCCGCTGGGTTATCACTGCACCGTATTCGACGCCGACAGCAAGGCCGGCGGGATGATGCGGACGCAAATTCCAAAATTTCGCCTGCCGGATTCCGTCATCGATGAGGAAACCGGCTACGTGCTCAATCTCGGCGTCGAGTTCAAAGGAGGCCAGGGAATCGCAAGTCTCAAAAAGCTACTGGCCGAAAATTTCGACGCGATCTTCGTCGGCACTGGCGCGCCCCGCGGACGCGAGCTCGACCTGCCGGGCCGCTCTGAGGCCGCTGCCAATATCCACATTGGTATCGACTGGCTCTCCTCGGTCTCTTTCGGCCACACCGACAAGATCGGCAAACGTGTGATCGTGCTAGGGGGCGGCAACACGGCGATGGATTGTTGCCGCACCGCCAGGCGCCTCGGCGGCGAAGATGTGAAGGTGATCGTCCGCTCCGGCTTTGAGGAAATGAAGGCCTCTCCGTGGGAAAAGGAAGACGCCCTGCATGAGGATATCCCAATCCTCAACTTCATGGTCCCGGTTGCCTTTGTTCATCAGAACGGGAAGTTGACCGGCGTCACCTTTCAAAAGGTCAAGGCCGAATACGACGCCAAGGGTCGACGTAGCCTCGTTGCCTCCGGCGAACCCGATGAGACGATTGCCTGTGACGACGTGCTGGTGGCGGTCGGCCAGGAAAATGCCTTCCCCTGGATTGAACGGGACTGCGGCATCGAATTCGACCAATGGGACATGCCTAAGGTCGACCCAAAGACCATGGGCTCGACGCATCCGAAGGTCTTTTTCGGCGGCGATGCGGCGTTCGGTCCGAAGAACATCATCTGGGCTGTCGCCCATGGCCATGATGCTGCGCTCTCGATCCACCGGCTCTGTTCCGACGAAAACATCGACGAACGCCCCCTTCCCGAGATTCACATCTCATCGCAAAAAATGGGCATTCATGAATGGAGCTATGATAACGATATCTCGCCCGACAGGCGCTTCAAGGTACCTCATCGCGACAAGGTGATCGCGCTGAAGGACATCCGGACCGAGGTCGAACTGGGGTATGATGTCAAGCTCGCGCTCGGCGAAGCGCAGCGCTGCCTGAATTGTGACGTGCAGACGGTGTTTTCCGCGCCGCTATGCATCGAGTGCGATGCCTGCGTCGACATTTGCCCGATGGATTGCATCACTTTCACCGCAAATGGCGAGGAAAGCGATCTGCGGCAGCGCCTCAAAGCTCCCGCGCCTCACCCCGATCAAGCGTTGTACCTGGCCGACGGGCTGAAGACGGGACGAGTGATGGTGAAGGACGAAGATGTCTGCCTGCATTGTGGGCTCTGCGCCGAGCGGTGCCCCACCGGAGCGTGGGACATGCAGAAATACCTCATCGATGTGGTTCATGCGGGTTCATCATGTCAGTCCAAAAGCCGATCAGCAGCGTAAACGACTTCGTCGTTCGCTTCGCCAACGTTAACGGCTCCGGCTCGGCCAGCGCCAACGAGCTGTTCGCCCGAGCGATCCTGCGTCATGGCGTTCCGGTTTCTCCGCGCAACATCTTCCCATCCAACATCCAGGGTCTACCGACCTGGTACGAGGTGCGCGTTACCGAGGACAATCATCTCGGCGCGCGCGGCGGCATCGACATGATGGTGGCGATGAACCCGCAGACCTGGGACAAGGATATCGCCTCGATCGAACCCGGCGGCTATCTGTTCTACGATTCGACCAAACCGATGCCGGCCTCCAAGTTCCGGTCCGACATCACCGTGATCGGCGTGCCGCTGACGGCCATCACTAACTCGACCTACAGCGATCCGCGCCAGCGCCAGCTGTTCAAGAACATCATCTATCTCGGCGCGCTTTGCGCGCTGCTCGACATGGACATTAAGCTGGTCGAACAGCTGATCGGCGAGCAGTACAAGGGGAAAGAAAAGCTGCTTTCCTCCAATGTCCACGCGCTGCATCTCGGCCGGGACTGGGCGCTGCAGAACCTGAAATGCCCGATCGGCCTGCGCATCGCTAAGGCTGACAAGGTCGGCGACCGCATCTTCGTGGAGGGAAACAATGCTGCCGCGCTGGGAGCCGTGTACGGCGGCGCCACGGTTTGCGCATGGTATCCGATCACGCCCTCGTCGTCGCTGGCCGACGCCTTCACCGCGCACTGCAAGAAGCTGCGGCACGACCCCGATACCGGCAAGGCCAAATATGCCATCGTGCAGGGCGAAGACGAGCTGGCGTCAATCGGCATCGTCATTGGCGCGGGCTGGAATGGAGCGAGGGCCTTCACCACCACGTCGGGACCCGGCGTTTCCCTGATGACGGAGTTCATCGGGCTCTCCTACTTCGCCGAGATTCCCGCCGTCATCATGAACGTCCAGCGCGCAGGTCCTTCCACGGGCATGCCGACCCGCACCCAGCAATGCGATCTCATCGCCTGTGCCTACGCTTCGCACGGCGACACCAAGCACGTGATGCTGTTTCCTGAGGATCCGGCGGAAGCCTTTGAATTCGCGGCCCAGGCCTTCGACCTCGCCGAGCGGCTGCAGACCATGATCTTCCTGATGCTCGACCTCGACATCGGCATGAACCACCGGCTGAGCCGGCCGCTGAAATGGGACGATTCCCGGCAATTTGATCGCGGCAAGGTCATGACAGCCGAAATGCTGGATGAGGGTCGCGAGTTCGGTCGCTATCTCGATGTCGATGGCGACGGCATTCCCTATCGCACCTATCCCGGCACCCATCCGAGTAAGGGGGCCTACTTTACACGCGGCACCTCGCGCGACCGCTATGCGCGCTACTCGGAAGAAGGCTCCGTGTATGCCGACAACATGCAGCGGCTGCTCCGCAAGTTCGAGACGGCGCGCGACATGGTACCGCGCCCGCTGCAGGCCAACGCCGCCAAACCGACGCGGTATGGCGTCATCTATTTCGGCTCGACCGCGCCCGCCATGGACGAGGCGATCGGACTGCTGGAGCGGCGCAGCCATCTGCTGGATCGGCTGCGGATTCGCGCGTTCCCATTCCATTCCAGCGTGGCAAGCTTTATTGCTGACCACGATTTCGTCTACGTGGTGGAACAGAACCGCGATGCCCAGCTCCGGACGTTGCTTGTCAATGAAAACGATATCGACCCGGTGCGGCTGATTCCGATCCTGCATTACGACGGCACCCCGATCACCGCCCGCTTCATTGCCGGCGCGATCGGTGGTCATCAGGATCAGCTCAAGGTCACTCCGCTTCGCAAGGTAAAGACATGACCTATATCGCCAAGCCGAAATTCCATCATCCGGGCCTTCCCAAAAACGAGCTCGGCTATACCCGCCGAGATTATGAAGGGAAGATTTCGACCTTGTGCGCCGGATGCGGTCACGATTCGATTACCGCGGCCATCATCGAAGCCTGCTTCGAACTTTCGATCGCACCGCACCGGGTGGCCAAAATCTCCGGCATCGGATGCTCATCGAAGACGCCGGACTACTTCCTCGACAATTCGCACGGCTTTAATTCGGTGCACGGACGGATGCCGTCGGTCCTGACCGGCGCCAACCTCGCCAACCGCGATCTGATCTATCTCGGCGTATCCGGCGACGGCGATTCGGCCTCGATCGGCTTTGGCCAGTTCGCCCACTCGATCCGCCGCGGCGTTAACATGACCTATATCGTCGAGAACAACGGCGTATATGGCCTGACCAAGGGACAATTTTCGGCCACCGCCGACCGCGGCTCGAAAAGCAAGCGCGGCGTGGTCAACACCGACAGCGCGATCGATCTGGTTGCGATGGCGCTCCAGCTCGGCGCCGGATTCGTGGCACGCAGCTTTTCGGGCGACAAGACCCAGCTGGTGCCGCTGATCGAGGCGGCGATCCGGCATAAGGGAGCAGCCTTCATCGACGTGATCAGCCCGTGCGTCGCTTTCAACAATCACGCAGGCTCAACCCGCAGCTTCGATTATGTTCGCGAGCACAATGACGCGGTCAATCGCCTGGACATTATCACAGGCAGGGACCCGATCACGGTCGACTATGGGCCGGGCGCAATGCAGATCGTTGAGCAGCATGATGGTACCCGCCTGGCGCTGCGCAAGATCGATGCGGATTATGATGCGAACGATCGGCTCGCCGCCATGACGTTCCTCCAGAAGCATGCCGCGCGCGGAGAGATCGTCACCGGCCTGCTCTATGTCGACCCGGACTCGGAAGACTTGCACAGCCACCTAAACACAGTGGACGCACCTCTCAACCGGCTGGACGAAAAGGCGCTTTGTCCGGGGTCTGCCATGCTGGAAAAGATCAACGGCGGCTTGCGTTGAAGCGAGGAGATTTGCCGGTAAGCGGCCTAGGCCGCGGCCGACACAGCTCTTGGGCTCACGACATATTCCTTCAGCACGTTGCCGGAGGTATCGACCTCCACCAGCGAAACGTCGTACGTCCATAGATCGGCCAGATGCTGAAGCACGCGCTTGGTGTCGGTTTCCTGAAGCTGCGCCCCCTTGACCACGGCGTGCCGTAGCATCAGCCGTCGGTCGCCAGCGAGATCGACGTCCACAACTTCGATATTCGGATCGATATAGCCGACGTCATATTGCCGAGCCAATTCACGCCTTATGCGGCGGTAACCCCGCTCATTGTGAATGGCATCGACCAGGATGCCGGCTTCCGTCGGATCGTCGTGAAGGTGGAACATGCGGAAGTGTCGCATCAGGCGAGGACTGAGGAACTGGCTGATGAAGCTTTCATCGCGATAGTTGGCCCAGACGTCGCGCAGCACGGCCATCGCGTCACCCTTGCCCGCGATGTCAGGAAACCATTCGCGGTCTTCCTCATCCGGCTTGGTGACGATCCGCTCGATGTCCTGCATCATCGCAAAGCCGAGCGCATAAGGGTTAAATCCAGAAAACCGCTGATCGTCGAAGCCGGGCTGGAACACCACGTTAGTGTGGGATTGCAGAAACTCCAGGAAATTGCCGTCCGATAGCCGGCCCTGTTCGTGCAACCGCGACATGATCCGGTAGTGGACGTAGGTGGCCGTCCCCTCGTTCATCACCTTGGTCTGACTCTGGGGATAGAAATACTGCGCGATGTGGCGGACGATACGCAAAATTTCCCGCTGCCAGGGCTGCAGCCGGGGCGCGGTCTTCTCGAGGAAATAAAGGATATTTTCCTGAGGCAGGCCGAGCAGCGTGCGCCGCCGTTCCGCACTGAGCGCCGAACGCGTTTTGACTTTCCCGGTCGGCACGGTCCGCCAGAGATCATTAAAGGCACTTTCCTCGTGCTGGCGACGATCGCCGGCGCGCTTTTCTTCCGCCCTTAGATCTAGCTTCTTCTTGCCGGGATAGCGGTCGATGCCGTGCGACATCAATGCATGGGCGGCATCGAGGGTCATCTCGACCGCAAGCCGGCCGTGCCGCTCTTCACATTGGGCAATATAGTTCTTGGCAAAATCGAGGTAATCGAGAATGCCGTCGGCATCGGTCCATTGCTTGAAGAGATAGTTGTTCTTGAAGAAATGATTGTGACCAAACGCGGCGTGCGCGATGACCAGCGTCTGCATGGTCGCGGTGTTTTCCTCCATCAGATAGGAAATGCACGGCGAACTGTTGATCACGATCTCATAGGCCAGCCCCATCAGGCCCTTGCGATAGAATGTTTCCTGATGCGCGAACTGCTTGCCGAAGGACCAGTGCTTGTAAAACAAGGGCATGCCGACCGAGGAATAGGCATCCAGCATCTGCTCGGCGGTGATGACCTCGATCTGGTTGGGATACACTTCCAGACCAAGCTCGTCCAGGGCGACCTCTTCGCAGGCGTCGTGGATGCGCTGCAGCGCCTGAAAATCCCAGTCCGCTCCCTCAAACAGCCGCCCGCCGGTTGCAGTCATGAAGCGACCTTCTCCTGTTTGGCACGGCGATGGAACAGATCCTTGAACACCGGGAAGATCTCGCTGCGGTCACTGACCTTCCGCATCGATAATGGCGCGCCCTCTGCCTGCAACCGCTGATAAAGCGACCATAGCGAGGAATCGGGCATGTCGAAGGGCCCACCCGAGGTGTCGCCCACTTCCAGATAGGCAAAGAATTGCGTCACCGGGAGGATCATTTCCGTGAGGAGCCGGCTGGTCAATTCGCTGTCGGCATAGGAATTGTCGCCGTCGGAAGCCTGAGCCGCATAGATATTCCAATCGGCGGGGCTGAACCGGGCGCGAACGATGTCGCTCATCGCCGCCAGGGCGCTTGAGACCAGCGTTCCGCCCGAGGCGGGCCCGTGGAAAAAAGTGTTCTCATCCACCTCTTCGGCGCGGTCGGTGTGGCGGATGAAAACAATTTCGACATGGCGATAGCGCCGCGTCAGAAAAACATAGAGCAGCATATAGAACCGCTTGGCGAGATCCTTCATGTGCTCGGACATTGAGCCGGACACATCCATCAGGCAGAACATGACGGCCTGCGCCACGGGTTTTGGGACACTTTCAAAACGCCGAAAGCGGATGTCGAGCGGATCGATAAATGGAATACGCTTCACCTTGGCTTTCAGCGCTTCCAGTTCGGCGGCCAACACCGCACGCCGATCGTCGTCAATACACTCGGCGAGCGCGGCTTCCAGTTCGGCAATCGTCTCCCGCCGGGGTCGCCGCAGCGCCACCCGACGCGCTAGCGCGAGCCGCACGGTGCGGCCGATCGAAATATTCGCTGGCGAGCCGCTGGTGGTGTAGCCCGCGCGCTGCAGAGTTACGCTTTCCGCTTCGGTCAGTCTGCGCTTGGCGAGATCTGGCAACTCCAAATCGTCGAGAAAGAGGTCGACGAACTCGTCTCGGCTTAGAACAAACCGGAAGGCGTCTTCGCCATCGCCCTCGCCCGGCTCAGAAGGCGAACCCCCGCTTTGGCCCGAGCGGGGCAGAACGTCGCCCTCGATAAACTTCTTGTTGCCCGGAATCACCATATCGCGGGTGCCGCCTTCCCGCCGAAAGCGCGGCTCGGCCATTCCATCCAGGGGAATGGCGACTTCACCCCCTTCAAGAACGTCCTTGATGTCCCGTTCCTGGGAGGTTTTCTTCACCGCCCCTTGAACGAGTGCCTTGGCCCTGCGCAAAAACCGTTGCCGGTTTTCAAGACTCTTGCTGCCAGGGTTCAGGCGCCGATCGACGATATACATGGCCACCTCTGCATCGCCTATCCGGCCTGCTTGACCCTCATGTACCACTCGACCAGCCGCCGAACCTGACGTTCAGTATAGCCCCGCTCGACCATACGCGCGACAAATTCGCCGTGCTTTTTCTCTGTTTCGCCGTCCTTCTTGGAGCCGAACGAGATCACCGGAAGCAGATCTTCCACTTGCGAGAATATCCGCTTTTCGATCACTTCGCGGATTTTCTCGTAACTGGTCCAGGCGGGGTTTTTCCCGTTGTTCTGCGCCCGGGAGCGCAGCGAGAATTTCACCACCTCATTGCGGAAGTCTTTCGGGTTGGCAATGCCGGCTGGCTTTTCGATCTTGGTCAGCTCCTGATTGAGCAATTCGCGATCCATCAGCTGGCCGGTATCGGGGTCCTTGAAATCCTGGTCTTCGATCCAACCGTCCGCGTAATCGACATAGCGGTCGAACAGGTTCTGACCGTATTCCGAATAGGATTCGAGATAGGCCTTCTGGATTTCATTTCCGATGAACTCGGCATAACGTGGCACCAGTTCTGCCTTGATGAATTCGAGATAGCGCTTCTCGACTTCATCGGGCAATTGCTCGCGGCGGATCGCAAGCTCCAGCGCATACATCAGATGCACCGGATCAGCGGCGATTTCCGAAGTATCATGATTGAAGGTCGCGGCCAGCACCTTAAAGGCAAACCGCGTCGAGACGCCGTCCATACCTTCATCGACACCCGCTGCGTCGCGATATTCCTGCACGCTGCGCGCCTTCGGATCGGATTCCTTGAGGCTCTCGCCGTCATAAACCCGCATCTTTGCAAACGCAGTGGAATTTTCATGCTTCCGCAGCCGCGACATCACCGAAAACCGGGCTAGCGTTTCAAGCGTTGCCGGCGCGCAGGGCGCCGCCGCCAGTTCGGAGCCATGGATCAGCTTCTCATAGATTTTCTGCTCCTCGGTGACCCGCAGGCAGTAGGGCACCTTGATGACACAGATACGGTCGATGAAGGCCTCGTTATTCTTGTTGGTCTTGAAGCTCTGCCACTCCGCCTCGTTGGAATGGGCGAGGATCACGCCCGTGAACGGGATCGCGCCAATATTTTCAGTTCCGATGTAGTTGCCTTCCTGCGTCGCCGTCAGCAACGGATGAAGCATCTTGATCGGCGCCTTGAACATTTCAACGAATTCAAGGATGCCCTGGTTGGCACGGTTCAATCCACCAGAATAACTATAAGCATCGGGATCGTTCTGGGCGAACGTTTCCAGCTTTCGGATATCGACCTTGCCGACCAGCGACGAAATGTCCTGATTGTTCTCGTCACCTGGTTCGGTCTTGGCGATCGCGATCTGGCGTAACCGCGACGGCTGAATCCGGGCAACGCGGAATCGGGAAATGTCACCGCCGAATGCCTCCAGACGCTTGTAGCACCACGGGCTCATGAGACCGCTGAGGCGCCGGCGCGGAATGCCGTACTTCTCTTCGATCATCGGCCCCAGGGTTTCCGGATCGAACAGGCTGAGCGGACTCTCAAACACCGGGCTCAGTTCATCGCCTGCCTTGAGCACATAAATCGGATGCACCTCCATCAACGATTTCAGCCGTTCGGCGAGCGAAGACTTACCCCCGCCAACCGGTCCCAGCAGATAGAGTATCTGTTTTCGCTCTTCCAATCCTTGCGCAGCGTGACGGAAAAATCCGACGATCCGCTCGATCGTGTCTTCCATGCCGTGGAAGCCCGCGAATGCCGGGTAGATGCGCATTGTGCGGTTCAAAAAAACACGGCCAAGGCGCGGGTCCTTGGCCGTGTCAATCATCTGAGGCTCGCCGATCGCGGCCAACAGTCGTTCCGGAGCATTAGCATACCGCATGGGATCGCCGCGACACGACTCCAGGTATTCCTGCATCGACATGTCGACTTCGCTTCTAGCCTCAAATGAGCGGGCGAAAGCATTGAACAGAGAATCGTTGTACATGACCCCTCTCCTCATCTGGTCCGCCGAGCGGACCTGCTGCCTGGCACCTCGGCCGCCTGAGCGGCACCCCTCCTGGGTCGCGAATCAAAGCACAATAAATCCATTGGACACGCGCGGGACTCACTCGCGCAATGCAATAGTTGTGCTAAGTGGGCTAACCGGTCCCAAACGGGGCCTTATTTCCCGAGGATGTGCCCGACCCGCAACATCTGGGGAAGCACCGACGCGTCGGCCAGAACCTAAACGACGAGAGCTTGCTACGCTTTTCCAACTCAAGATTACGCCTTTCAAAACATGGTGTTGATTAGTTAAGGCAGCGGCGCTGCATAAGTTCCGTGCAAGGGCTGCTTTACTGCGCCCGGATGCACGGAGTCGACATTATCGGAGGTCAGCACACTTATGCCGACCTGTCTCGAAGCACCCACCTCAATCTCCGGAAAGTGAACAACGCCCATATCTGACGTTTCGTTCATCCAGCGGAACGCCCGCGTTAGCCACCGCTTTAGTAGTGTGAAGCATTCGCAGGCTTGACGGAAATCGGGACAATAATACGGCGCCTAACGAACCGTGCCGGCGCGCGGAAATCGCGGGCGGATTGATCGGCTTTGACCAGGTTAGGCTAAAAATCGCCGCGCTTCTGTCATCCTCCCGTACGGGGATGAGTTGACAAGGTTTGGCCTCCCGCCCGAAGGTATCGGAATCCGAATGAACCAGCTCGAACAGAATCCTCATCATGAATCCCGTTAAAGCACTTGAAGCTCACGGCCAGGCGGTCTGGCTGGATTTTTTGGCCCGCGGCTTTGTTGCCAAGGGCGAACTGAAAAAACTGATTGATACCGACGGAGTGAAAGGCGTCACTTCCAACCCTTCGATTTTCGAAAAGGCGATCGGTAGTTCGGACGAATATGATGGAGCGATCGGTAAAGCGCTTAAGAAGGGCGACCGATCAGTATCGGAGTTGTTTGAGAGCCTCGCGGTGGAAGATATCCAACACGCCGCGAACGTTCTTAAGCCCGTCTACGATCGATTGAACGGCGAAGATGGCTTCGTCAGCCTCGAAGTATCACCCTATCTGGCGATGGATACCAAGGCGACCATTGCCGAGGCCGAACACCTTTGGAAGGCCGTCAAACGTAAAAACCTGATGGTAAAGGTGCCGGCCACCAGACAAGGCCTTCCCGCCATCGAGGATCTGACCGCAAAAGGCCTCAGCATCAACATCACCCTGCTGTTTTCCCAGAAAGTCTATCGACAGGTCGCTGAGGCCTATGTGTCCGGGCTTGAAAAACACCTCGCATCGGGTGGTGACCTCAAGCCGATAGCTAGCGTAGCGAGCTTCTTTGTCAGCCGTATCGACAGCGTGGCCGATAAACAACTCGACGAGAAGATCGATCGGGCAAACGACGAGGCTGAAAGGGAGCGGTTGCGTTCGCTCAAGGGCAAAGTCGCGATCGCCAATGCCAAAATGGCGTATCAGGAATATAAGCGAATTTTTTCAGGCCCCCGATGGGAGAAACTCGCCCGACATGGCGCCAGGCCGCAGCGCCTCCTGTGGGCTTCGACCGGCACCAAAAACGAGGACTACAGCGACGTGCTGTATGTTGAGGAGCTGATCGGGCCGGACACGGTCAACACCGTGCCTCCCGCGACCCTCGATGCGTTCCGCGATCATGGCGAGCTCCGCGACAGTCTGGAAGAAAATGTCGACGAGGCCGGGCATGTGCTGGCTGAGCTTGAACGCGCCGGCATTTCGCTCGATGCGATCACCGAACAACTGGTCAAAGAAGGCGTGCGTCTGTTCGCCGACGCCGCCGACAAACTCTACGGCGCCGTCGCACAGAAGCGCGCGCTGGTATTGGGATCGGCGATCGACCGCCAGCACCTGGCGCTTCCGGCCGCACTCCAGAAAGACATCGAAAAGGCCACCGGGGAATGGCGCGCTTCCGCCAAGATCCGCCGGCTTTGGCAGCGCGATAAATCAGTGTGGACCGGCAGCGATGAAGACAATTGGCTCGGATGGCTGACCGGACCAGCCACCGCCTATCGGGCGATCGCCGATTACGAAGATTTCGCGCAACGCGTTAAAAGCCAGGGCTTTTCCGATGCCGTGGTGCTCGGCATGGGGGGCTCCAGCCTGGGGCCCGAAGTTCTGGCGGAGACTTTCTCCCGGAAGTCCGGCTTTCCCAAATTGCATGTGCTGGATTCCACCGATCCGGCGCAGGTCATGGCCATGGAAAAGGCCATCAAGATCGAACGCACGCTGTTCATCGTTTCCAGCAAGTCCGGTGGCACGACCGAGCCGAACGCGATGAAAGATTATTTTTATGCACGCGTCGCCGAAGCGATCGGAGCAGATAAAGCCGGACACCGATTTATTGCAGTGACCGATCCCGGCTCCTCTCTCGAAAAGGCAGCACGCCGCCAGGGCTTCGCACGGACCTTCCTCGGCGATCCCGCGATCGGCGGCCGTTATTCGGTGCTCTCGCCGTTTGGACTGGTGCCTGCGGCGGCCGCCGGGCTCGACCTTCGCCAGATCCTGCAAAATACTTTGGTCATGGTTCGCTCCTGCGGACCCGATGTTCCACCCCATGAAAATCCCGGCGTCCAGCTCGGGCTGGCCCTCGGCTGTGCCGGTCTGGCGGGGCGCGACAAGGTCACCATCTCTTCTTCGCCCGCGATCTCAGACTTCGGCGCCTGGGCTGAGCAACTGATCGCGGAATCCACCGGCAAAGAAGGCAAGGGCCTCATCCCAATAGATGGCGAACCGCTGGACGACGTATCGACCTACGGCTCGGACCGGTTCTTTATCGATTTACGGATCGAGGGGGACCGCGATCAAGGTCACGATGATCGACTTTCCGCGCTTGAGGCAGCGGGTCATCCGGTCGCCCGGATCGTTCTGAAGTCAACTGGCCATATCGGTCAGGAATTCTTCCGCTTTGAGATGGCAACCGCCGTCGCAAGCGCCGTTCTTGGCATCAATCCCTTCGACCAACCGGATGTGGAATCAGCAAAGATCAAGACGCGGGAGCTGATCGGGGCCTTTGAGGAATCCGGCAAGCTGCCCACAGAAGCTCCTGTGGCCTCGCTCGAAGGCATCGATCTTTATACGGATGAGAAAAATGCCACCGCGCTCCGCGGGGCGGGAGCCGATGGCGAGCTTCGCTCGTGGTTGAAAGCGCATTTCGCGCGCGCCGGTCAGGACGATTATGTGGCTCTCTTGGCCTATATCGAGCGCAACAAAGCCAATATGGAAGTACTTCAGAAAATGCGCCTCGCCGTTCGAGCCGCTCGAAAGTTGGCGACGTGCGCGGAGTTCGGTCCCCGCTTCCTGCATTCGACCGGGCAGGCCTACAAGGGTGGACCGAACAGCGGCGTTTTCCTCCAGATCACCGCAGATGACGGGCGCGATCTGCCGGTCCCCGGTCAAAAAGCGAGCTTTGGCATCATCAAGGCGGCGCAGGCCCGCGGTGATTTCGACGTGTTGACCGAGCGCGGTCGGCGCGCCCTTCGGGTTCACCTCAAGAGAGATTTGAGATCCGGCCTTAAAGCCTTGGGAGTTGCGATCGAGGAGGCCTTGCTCTGACGAAACGGAGTGAGGATCAAAACTGATTGCCGACGTCGACGTTGAGCGGATGGTTGCGCATCACCTAAAGATGAACGCACCACCCTTTATCGGATCGTGCTTCCCGGGTAGCCGTTGATCGCGATTCCCATAACCAGAGGAGCAGCCCATGCAGCTCGGTATGATCGGTCTCGGACGAATGGGCGGCAATATCGTGAGGCGGCTATTGAATGGCGGCCATAGCGCCGTCGTGTATGACAAGAATTCCGAGGCCATCACAGCGCTGGCCGCGGACGGCGCCACAGGAACGGGAACGCTGGAAGATTTCGTGGCCGCTTTGGAGCGCCCACGAACCGCCTGGGTTATGCTGCCGGCGGGACCCATTACCGAAACCACGATTCAACACCTCGCCGGACTATTGCAGCCAGGCGACGTCATTATCGATGGCGGCAACAGTAATTGGCAAGACGACATTCGGCGCGGCAAGACGCTTGAACAGCATGGCATCCATTATGTTGATGTCGGAACCTCCGGCGGCGTTTGGGGAATTGAGCGGGGCTATTGCATGATGATCGGCGGCGACAAGGCCACGGTGGACCGACTGGATCCGATCTTTGCAACGCTCGCTCCTGGCCCAGGCGATATTCCGCGCACACTCGGACGAGAAGGACGCGATCATCGTATCGAGCAAGGCTATATTCATGCCGGGCCGGTGGGAGCCGGACATTTCGTCAAGATGATCCATAACGGCATCGAGTATGGCCTGATGCAGGCCTATGCTGAAGGGTTCGACATCCTGAAAAACGCCAATGCGGTGACACTGCCGATCGAGCACCGCTTCGATCTGAACATCGCCGACATTGCCGAAGTCTGGCGACGGGGAAGTGTCATTCCATCATGGCTCCTGGATTTGACAGCGGCTGCCCTCGCAAAAAACGAAAGCCTGAGCGACTATTCTGGATTTGTAGAGGATTCCGGGGAAGGACGCTGGACCATCAACGCGGCGATCGATGAGGCTGTGCCGGCTGAAGTGTTGGCGGCCGCCCTGTTTGCCCGTTTCCGTTCCCGCAAGGAACATACCTTCGCGGAAAAGCTTCTCTCAGCAATGCGAGCTGGCTTTGGTGGCCACCGCGAGCCGCTGGCGCACCCGGAATGAGTCCCCATCAGAGCATCGGGGTTGAACGGTCGTGACCGAGACAGACACCATACAAAAGAAGCCTGATCCCTGCTCGTTTGTAATCTTCGGGGTGACCGGCGATCTGACCCACCGCCTGGTCCTTCCCGCGCTTTACAATCTGGCGGCCACGGACCTGCTGCCCGAGCAATTTTGCGTCGTGGGCGTGGCCAGACGCGGCATGACGCCCGATCAGTTGCGCGAAAGCCTGATGCAGGGGCTACGCGACCATGCAACGCGCCCGGTCGATGACACGATCGCCCGGCGCCTGCTCGAATGCGTAACCACCATTGAGGCGGATGTCGATAATCCGGCTTCGTTCGATGGCATGAAGGATGAGCTGCAGCGGCTGGAAAAGCGGCGGGGAACCGGCGGTAACCGGCTGTTTTATTTGGCGACGCCGCCAACAGCCTTCGAACCGATCAGCCAGCAACTCGGCCGAACCGGTTTGCTCGATGAGGACGGCGGGGCCTGGCGGCGGCTGGTCGTCGAAAAGCCGTTCGGCACCGATTTCGCCTCGGCAAAAGCGCTCAACACCAGCCTGCTCAAAATCCTGCAGGAGCACCAGATTTATCGGATCGATCATTATCTGGGAAAGGAGACCGTCCAAAACATAATGGTGCTGCGCTTTGCCAACGGCATGTTCGAACCGATCTGGAATCGGCATCACATCGAACATGTGCAAATAACCGTCGAGGAAAGACTCGGTGTCGGCTACCGTGGCAGTTTCTATGATGCCACCGGTGCGCTACGCGACATGGTTCCGAACCATCTCTTTCAGTTGTTGTCCCTGGTGGCAATGGAGCCGCCGGCGCGATTTGACGCACACGCGGTGCGCTCTGAAAAAGCCCAAGTTCTTGCGGCAATCCAGACCCAAACCGAGGCCGAGGCATTGGCCAATTCGGTGCGCGGCCAGTACCGCGCTGGCCGGATCGGCGACACCGAGATCCCGGATTATCCGAAGACCAAGGATGTCAGGCCGAACAGCACCACAGAGACCTATGCCGCGCTGAAACTGACAATCGACAATTGGCGCTGGGCAGGCGTCCCGTTTTATTTACGCACCGGCAAGGCCCTCGGCGCCAAGCGCACAGAGGTCGCGATCAAGTTCCGGCAAGCACCATTCGCCATGTTTCGTGACACACCCATTGAACGGCTGTCGCAAAACTATCTCGTTATCGGCATTGAGCCCGCCGAAAGCATTACCTTGCAATTCAATACCAAGGTGCCGGGACCCGCGATTTCGATCGATGGAGTCGCAATGAAGTTCAACTATCGCGATTATTTCAAGGCCGAACCGAGCACCGGCTACGAGACGCTCATCTATGACTGCATGATTGGTGACAACATCCTCTTTCAGAGGGCCGACAGTGTCGAAGCAGGGTGGCAGGCGGTTCAGCCGTTTCTCGATGCCTGGAAGAAGGCGGGTGGAAGAGGACTGGAGCCTTATCGCGCAGGCAGTGAAGGGCCGGCCGGAGCGGAGGCCCTGTTGACGCGTGACGGCCGAAGCTGGCGAAAATTGACTTAGTGAGAAAACGGCCTCGGCTGAAAAACCTTGAGCGAAAGCTCCCCGGACGCATGAACCCTGATTATCGGCACCATGTGCTCACATTCCCGACGCCGGAAGCTCTGGCAGAGGCAGCGGCCGACCGCATCGTGGGGCGGATGCTTGCCCGTCGCGGGCCCATCGCGATCTGTCTGACCGGGGGAAGTTCGCCGCATCCGCTCTATCGATTGTTAGGCTCGGATTCCTATCGACAGCGTATTCCCTGGGAGCGCGTCCACTGGTTCATCGGCGACGAACGTTTCGTGCCGGATACCGATCCGCTTCACAATATGGCGGCTGCACGGCGCCTGTTGCTCGACGGCCGAGCGCCCGCCTCACACGTCCACCCTATCCCGACAGACCTTTCCAATCCGGATCAGGCGGCGCGCATCTATGAAAGCGAGTTGCAGGCCTTTTATGGCGATAACCGACTTGCCTCCTCTCGCCCACTATTTGACGTGGTACTGCTTGGTCTAGGCCCCGACGGCCACGTCGCCTCGCTGTTTCCCAGGCAGCCAGCTCTTGAAGAAACCACGCGCTGGACGGTGGGCGTGCCGGAGGCGGCGGTTTCGCCTTTCGTGCCGCGCGTAACGCTGACCCTGCCGGCGCTGAACTCCAGCGCCGAAATGCTGTTTCTGGTGGCTGGCAAGGAAAAGCGCGGAATACTGTCGCGCGTCCTCTCTGGCGAAGATCTTCCCGCCAATCGCTGCCGCGCGACCGGCCAGACAATCTGGCTGGTTGATCAGGAGGCCCACCCGGAAGATGTCATTGAGCGCGAATAGCGTACCATGCGGACTGGTCGTGATGGGCGTTTCCGGCTCAGGAAAGAGCACCATCGGCGAGGAGCTTGGTCGTCGTCTTGGCTGGCCTTATGAGGATGCCGACGCATTCCATCCCGCAACTAATATTGCCAAACTGCGCGCCGGCCACCCGCTCACCGATGATGATCGCCGGCCTTGGCTACAAGCGGTCGCCCATGAAATTGAACGGGTTTGCCGAACGCGAGGTCACATCGTGATGGCTTGTTCAGCGTTGAAGCGAAGCTATCGGCTAATTCTTTCGCAAGGAGAACCTAATATCCGCTTCATCTATCTCGATGGCACCCGCGAGCTGATCGCAAAGCGGCTATCCGGACGACGTCATTCCTTTATGCCGGCCGAACTTCTCAAGAGTCAGTTCGATGTGCTGGAGGCTCCCAGCGCTGACGAAAATCCAGTCATCGCCTCCATCGATGCTCCGGTTGATCGCATTGTCAGCGAGATCATCGAAAAGCTTGGGCTTGGCTCGGACACCGCTGGCGCAGCAAGGAACCGTTCATGAGTCGGATTTCCCTGGTCATCTCTGATGTAGACGGTACGTTGCTGACGCCGGACAAGGTCCTGACAGAGCGAGCGAGCGACGCTGTCGCCAGGCTGCGCGCCGCTGGTATCGGCTTCACCGTCGTCAGTAGCCGGCCCATCATCGGCATGAGGTTTCTGGTCGAACCGCTGGCGCTTACGCTCCCAATTGGCGCTTTTAACGGCAGCAGCATCGTCGACGCCGCGCTGCATCCGATCGAACAACATTTGATACCGTCGGGGGCCGCCAAGCGGAGCTTGGAAATTCTCCAGCAGCTTGAGATCGACAGCTGGCTTTTCACCGGGGATTCCTGGCTGATACGCAACCCCGACGGGCCCTATGTCGCACACGAACGACACACGATCCGCGTTGAACCCAGGGTAGTCGACAGTTTTTCTCCCTATCTTTCATCTGCCTGCAAGATCGTCGGCGCCTGCGCCGACGCCGAGCGCCTCAAGCATTGCGAGCGTACCCTGCAGAGCATGCTTGGGAGCGAGGCGACTGCTGTCCGATCTCAGACCTACTATTTGGACGTCACGCCCCCCGGCTGTAACAAGGGAACATTCGTGCAGACGCTCGCCCGCCATACGCGCACGCCGCTCGGCTCCATTGCGACGCTCGGCGACATGCAGAACGATCTCGCAATGTTCGAGGTCAGCGGCATTTCATTTGCGATGGGCAATGCCAGCGACAGCGTCAAGGCCCGCGCCAGCCACGTCACTGCGTCCCATACGGACGAAGGGTTTGCTAAAGCGATCGATGCGATCCTCGCCCTTTAATCAGAGCTAGGTTGACCTCTGCACGGCCGGTTTCTCGACCGGTCTGGCGGCGCTGAGATTGTGTGCGGTATTGACGAGCGCGATATGTGTCAACGCCTGGGGAAAATTGCCGACCTGTCGACGCTCGACAACATCATATTCTTCCGCAAACAGCCCGAGATCATTGGCGATGGCCACCACCCGATCGAACATCGCTTGAGCTTTCTCGAATTCTCCAATCAGCACGTAGGCATCCGCCAGCCAGAGGCTGCAGGCCAGAAAGGCCCCTTCCATCGGCTGGGCTCCCTCGTAAATGGGATCACGCGGATCGTGCCTGAGTATGAAGCCATCGCACAGCAAATGAGATTCAATCGCGGCAATCGTCCCGCGAATTCGCGGATCGGAGGCAGGCAAAAAGCCCACGGCAAGAAGCAGCAGCAGGCTGGCATCGAGGAATCTGGATCCATAGGATTCGACGAAACTATTGAGATTCCCGTCAAAGCCCTTTTCGCAGACATCGCGATGAATCACATCGCGCTGTCTTTTCCATTGCTCCAGTGGCGCCTGAAGGGAAAACCGTTCCGCGCTCTTGATGGCACGATCGAACGCCACCCAGGTCATCACCTTGGAAAACACATAATGTCGGCCCTCGTCGCGCCGCTCCCAGATCCCGTGATCGGGCCTGTCCCACACCGTGGAAAGATGCTTTAGAACGGCGCACTCGACGGCCCAGCTGTCTTCACTTAACTGCAGATTGGCCATCCGGGACTGATGGAATGCATCGATCAATTCGCCGTAAACGTCGAGCTGAAGCTGAGCGTGGGCCGCGTTACCGACCCGCACCGGCTTGGCACCCTGATAGCCCGGCAGCCAGTCGGCCTCCCATTCCAGCAACCGGCGCTGGCCCATGATCCCGTACATGATCTGCATTTTCGCCGGCGTGCCTGCCACCGCACGCAACAGCCAATTGTGCCAGCTCGATGCCTCTTCCGTATAGCCGCTGTTCATCAGCGCGAGCAGTGTAAACGTGGCATCGCGCAGCCAGCAGAAGCGGTAGTCCCAGTTTCTTCCGCCACCTAGCTTTTCCGGCAGCGAGGTGGTTGGCGCCGCCACCATGCCACCGCTCGGCGCGTAGGTGAGCGCTTTGAGCGTGATCAGGGAACGCATCACCAGATCACGGTATCCACCGTCAAAGCTGCAGTAACTGCACCAGTCGGTCCAGAATTTCTGGGTCTCCTCAAGCGCCCGGATGGGATCAATGGCCTCCGGAATGGGTAGATTCGAAGCACCATACGTCAGGACGAACGGCACTTCTTCGCCCTCGCCGACCTCGAACTCCGCGACGGTCGTCATGTCCTTGCCTTGCGTCGCAACAGGCGTCCGCAACACGGTCATCGCCGGCCCACAGACCGCAAGCATCGCGCCGTCCTCGGTCCGACGAACCCAGGGAATATCGAGGCCAAAGCCAAAGCGTATCAGGAGTTCCATTCGCACCTTGACCCGGCCCGTGACGCCCCGGACCAGACGTACGATATCCGAGGCGTTCCCGCGGGGTGGCATGAAATCAATCAGCGCAATCGCCCCGGTCTCGGTTTCGAGCAGGGTTTCGAGGATCAGGGTCTGGTCCCAATATCTCCTGGTGCTTCGGACTACCTTCTCAACCGGCGTCATAAGCCAGCGTCCGTTTTCCGGAGTGCCGAGCAGGGCAGAAAAGCACGCATCGGAATCAAAGGCGGGCCAGCACAGCCAATCGATCGAGCCGTCGCGCCCGACCAGGGCGGCGGTTTCGCAATCACCTATCAGGCCATAGTCTTCAACCTTGAGCGGCAAGTTTCTCACCAATCCAGATTTCAGCTCAAAAGACTCGTTCGGGTTGGCTTGGACAACCTAGTGCAGGGATCAGGGATCTCCCGACGCAGACGTCCGCCTTCCGCGCAACGCCGTTTTGAGAGCGGCGATGTCGATAGCGGACGTCAATTCCTCGAGATCAACCGGGAGCCGCTGGCGCCAATTTGGGTGCTCATCAATGGTGCCGGGAATGTTTGGCTGGTCGATGACGCCAAGCAGGTCTTCCATGGCAACTGCCATGAGGCGCGAAGGCGTACGCGCCAGGAAGTCGACCACCGCATAGATGTCGTGGCTGCCGATCCCGTGATGCCGCAGGGCGTCCGTCATCATGGAAAGTGCATGCCAGCGCGCGTCGTCGCTTTCGCCGGGGTCGATCCCCAACGAACGCTTGGTCCTGAGATCGCTGAACGATCGCCAGCCAGCATAAGTCGACAGGTCGTGCGTATTGAAGGTGACTAGCGCATCAGGCGTGTAGCGATCGATACTACGGAAGCCACCGTGGTCGTCGCGCTCGAACATCATGACCTGATATGACCAGATACCCCAATCAGCCATTCGCTCGCGGAAACCTTCAGGCACCGTACCCAGATCTTCACCGATCACTACGCAGCGGTGCTGTAGGCTCTCCTGAGCGGTGACCGCCAGTAGCGCCTCGAACGGCATCTGCACATAAACGCCATTGTCCGGTCCAAACCCGTGCGGCACCAGATAGAGCCGTTTCAGGCCCAGCACGTGGTCTAGCCGAATGGCGCCGGCGTGACGCATCGAGGCCTTCAGCATCTCGCGAAACGGCTCGAACAATCTTGCTTCAAGGCCCGTGGCATTGAACCCGGCAAGCCCCCAATTTTGACCGGCGGTGTTCAAGGGATCGGGAGGAGCGCCCACGGAAAGAGAACGTGAAATCGCGCTCTGCTCGTTCCACGCGTCGAATCCGTTGGATTGGACGCCAACCGCCACGTCGAGATAAAGACCGACTTTCATGCCCAGCCGGCGCGCCAAATCCTGGCATGCGCGCAATTGTCGATCGGCATTCCACTGCACGAATTCGACGAACTCGATCTCCGTCGCAGCCGGGCCCATGCGTAATGTATCGCATTGACCATCATTGGCTTCCTGCCATTCCGCTGGCCATTCCCACCACGGCCGGTTGAACTGACGCCGTAGCGCTTCAAAGCAGGCAAACCGCGTCAGCAACGTTCCGCGCTCACGGCGAAAATCCTCGAAATCCTGGCGACGCGCCGGCGAAGCGGCATCGCTAAACCGATGAAAGGCCGACCTTAGCGCCCGCCACTTCAATTCCGCTACCGCGACGTAATTGACGATGTCGGCCTGCCTTAAGCCGCGCAGGGTCCTTTCGAGGTCGAGGCCGAGATCAGCCGAATTGAATTCCTCTAAACGCTCGACATCGATATAAAGCGGATTGAGAAAAAGCCGGCTATTGGGCGAATAAGGGCTGCAATCCCCTGGATGATCATCAAACAGCGCATGGAGAGGGTTTAGTCCGATTCCATCGGCGCCCATTCCGGCCGCCAGTTCGATCAAATTGGCGAGGTCGGTGAAATCGCCCATGCCCCAGTTTCTGCGCGATCGCACACCGTAAAGCTGAACGGCCAATAGCCAGCAGCGATCGAAGTCTCCCTTGAACGCGCGGGCCGGCGCCACCACCAGCGGGACCTCGTCAGATGATGCTGCGGCGTCGCTCAGGCAAAGCCGGTAAACGCCTTCGGCAAGATTGGACGGCCAGTCGACGGGATTGCGGTCAGCCTCGCCGGTCGCGAGTATCCCTGACGCACCGACGATTTCCCAGCGCACCGGAAAACGGACGGCATCGTTCAATTCTCTCGGCGCGTCGGTCGGCTTGGCCTGGTCAGGCCTCAGCACAACGGCCCCCCCGGTCAAGGGATGGGGTTGCTGGGCGGGCAATGCCCCCAGAACTCTTTCAAGCGCCGCGGCATCCGTGGTGCGGCGGCGTCCCTGTCCATCGATGAATTCAGTCTGGATGCCGAGGTCGGCGGCTTGGCTAAAAAGGTCCATTCGGCACGCAGCTTGCACGCGACTGAGAAGGAGCGTCGCGAAATTCTCCAGAAAAGGAAAGAGGTTAACGGGTGTCTAACTCTGGGTCTTGCCTTGCGTTCCCGGGGAACCAACGGCGGAGGAGCGGCTTCTATATATGTCCGGAACCTTTCCTTTTGCGCAACCGGAAGGGACGGTTTTTCCTATCTCGATGGCATCACCGTGAACAAAGCGATTGAGACTCTTGAAAGCGCCGCGGCAGGCGGCGCTTTTCTGATTGAGAATGTCTATCCGCTGGTCGATGGCGGCCGCTACCCGGTCAAACGCCTGACCGGGGAACGGATTGAGGTATGGGCGGATATTTATCGGTACGGATCGCAGGCGATCGAGGCCGCCCTGTTGTGGCACCGTGAGCAGGACCACGATTGGCATCGGGTATCCATGCAGCTTTATGGCGACGATCGATGGACTGGCGCGTTCCAGGTGGACGAGGCGGGACGCTATGTCTTTGCGATCGAGGCCTGGAGCGATGAATTTGCGAACTGGCGAAGAACCTTCGAGCAAAAACGTCAGGCCGGCATCGACGTCGTTGCTGACGCTCTGGAGGGAGCAAGCCTGCTGACGCGCGCACAAGCCGGAGGGAAAGCGGCCTCCACTATCATTCTTCGGCAATGCGACGCCTATCTGCAATCGGGAGATCCCGCTTGTCTTTTAACAGATGATCTAGCGGGAGCGATGTCAGAGAGCCAATGGCGTCACGACCTGACGCGTTCGCCATTGTTTTCGCTCAGCGTCGAGCCTCGCCGGGCGAGCGTAAACGCCTGGTATCAGATGATGCCGAGAAGCCAGGGAAAGCGTGCTGGCGCGCACGGCACGCTGGCCGATTGCATCGAGCGCCTTCCCGATATCGCTGGTATGGGCTTCGATGTCGTCTGCCTGACGCCCATTCATCCAATCGGAGCAAGCCGTCGCCGCGGCCGCAACGACGAAATGGCCGCGCGCCCGGGGGATCCTGGCAATCCGTACGCGGTCGGCGATCCCAGCGGCGGTCACGACGCAATTCATCCCGAACTGGGAACGCCAGATGACTTCCGCCACCTCCTTGCCACCTGCAAGCGGCTCGGCATCGAGCTGGCGCTGGATTTCGCCCTCACCTGTTCGCCAGATCACCCCTGGATCAAGCAACACCCCGAATGGTTCCAATTCCGTCCCGATGGGTCGATCAAGACCGCTGACGATCAGCCGAAATCGACGGGCGACATTGTTCGACCCGATTTCGCCTCCGAGGATGCCGGCAGCCTCTGGAACGCTTGGCGCGACATCGCCCTGTTCTGGTGTGAACAGGGTGTACGGACGTTCCGGGTCAGCGACCCCGATGAGCAGCCCCAGCGCTTCTGGGAGTGGCTGATCCACGAAGTTCAGCTTCTCTATCCTGAAACCGTCTTCTTGGCGGCTGCGGTCGAGCGCTCGAAGCCGATGAAGGGACTGGCCAAAGCGGGCTTCACGCAATCCACCGGTCATTTCGACGGGCGCACGCAAAGAGCCGAATTGCAGACCTATTGGGCGGAAACGGCCGCTTATCCCGAACGCGACTATCTCCGCCCCAATCTGTTCGTCAATTCGCTGGACCTATTGCCGTTTCACCTGCAGGGCGGCGAACCCTGGATGTTCAAATCTCGCCTTGCGCTTGCCGCCACGCTTTCGGGCAACTACGGCATGTTCAATGGCTTTGAGTTGCTGGAGCATCAGGCCATTCCCGGCACCGAGGAATATCTCGATTCCGAGAAATTCGAGATCAGAACTCGCGACTGGAATCAGCCGGGAAATATCAAATCCTTTATCCGCGCCATCAACCTGGCGCGTCGGCAGAACGCAGCGCTCCAACAAACCGCTAACTTCCAATTTCTCTCCAGCGAAGACGATAACGTGATCAGTTTCGTCAAACAATCGGTCAACCAGTCGAACAGCGTGGTGGTCGTCATCGCGCTGTCGCCGTCTCTTCATGATTTCTGGCTGCCGCTCGGCGAGATTCTTATCGGGCTACAAACCGATCGGCGACCGCTGGCCATGCTAGAAGATCTTTTCACCGGTGAGCGCCATCGGGTGGAGTGGGGCGGGGTTCGCCTCCGGATTGACCCGATGCGCAATCCTGCGCTTCTATTCCGTTGTCTGGCTTGAGGGCCTCCATGAACCTGCTGTCGTCCATCGATGACAATGAAGCGCGGATTGAATCCGCCGTTGACGGGCTTTGGTACAAGGATGCCATCATCTATCAACTTCACGTCAAGGCCTTCGCCGACAGCAACAATGACGGAATCGGTGACTTTGCAGGGCTCACCGAAAAACTCGACTATCTTAAGGACCTCGGAGTAACAGCACTCTGGCTGTTGCCGTTCTATCCTTCTCCGGGTCGCGACGACGGATATGACATCGCCGATTATGGGTCGATCAATCCCGATTTCGGGACCATGAAAGACTTCAAGCGCTTTATCGTCGAAGCTAAAAGGCGCGGACTTCGGGTCATCACCGAGCTCGTCATCAATCACACCTCGGATCAGCATCAATGGTTCAAGCGCGCCCGCCGCAGCGACCCGAATTCGAGCGCCAGAAACTGGTATGTCTGGAGCGATACCGATCAGAAATATCAGGGCACGCGGATCATCTTTACCGACACCGAAAAATCCAACTGGACGTGGGATCCGGAAGCCGGCCAGTTCTATTGGCATCGCTTTTTCTCGCATCAGCCTGACCTGAACTTCGACAATCCGCGCGTTGTCAGTGCGATGGTCCAGGTGATGAAGCGCTGGCTCGATACCGGCGTCGACGGATTCAGGCTCGACGCCATTCCCTACCTCTGTGAGCGCGACGGCACCAATAACGAGAATCTCCCCGAGACCCATGCCATCATCAAACGAATGCGCAACGAGCTCGATGCCTACGCCAAGGACAAGGTATTGCTAGCCGAAGCCAATCAATGGCCCGAGGATGTCCAGGAATATTTTGGCCAGGGCGACGAATGCCACATGGCCTACCACTTTCCACTGATGCCGCGAATCTATATGGCGATCGCGCAGGAAGACCGTTTTCCTATTACCGACATTCTACGCCAGACGCCGGACATTCCCGAAAATTGCCAGTGGGCGCTGTTCCTGCGCAACCATGACGAGTTGACGCTTGAAATGGTTACCGACGTCGAGCGTGATTATCTGTGGTCCACCTACGCCAGTGATCCTCGGGCGCGCATCAATGTCGGAATCCGTCGTCGCTTGGCGCCGTTGATGGACAACGACCGGCGCAAGATTGAATTGATGAACTCGCTGCTGCTGTCGTTCCCGGGAACGCCGATCATCTATTACGGCGACGAGATCGGCATGGGCGACAATATCTATCTCGGCGACCGCAACGGCGTTCGCACACCAATGCAATGGAGTCCTGACCGAAATGGCGGATTTTCCCGCGCCGATCCGGCGCGGCTTTATGCACCGCCGATCATGGACCCGGTCTATGGCTACGAAGCCGTCAATGTCGAGGCGCAGTCCCGCAGTCTTTCCTCGCAGCTCAGCGCCACCAAACGCCTGATTGCGGTGCGCAAATCCACCTTGGCATTCGGACGGGGAGCCATGACATTTATCCGTCCCACCAACCGGGCGGTACTGGCTTACGTCCGGCAATATGGGGAGGAATCGATCCTTTGCGTCGCGAACCTCTCGCGCTCGGCGCAGGCGACCGAACTCGATCTGTCGCCCTGGAAGGGACGCATCCCGCAGGAGATGCTGGGACGCACCTCCTTTCCCGCCATCGGCGACCTGCCCTACATGATCACACTCGGACCTTATGGCTTCTACTGGTTCCAGCTTCGAGAGAGCCAGAGGTCCGAGCCAGCCGTTGTGAAGCCCATCCTGGAATTCGTTACACTCGTGGTGCCGATCGGCGCAACCTGGATGTCGCTGGCGCGGGCCCGGGGCGTGTTTGAGCGCGACGTGTTACCGACTCATCTGGCGCGAACACGTTGGTATCCCGAGCACGCCGCAAAAGCGATTCAGCCGACGCTGACGTCAGCCGTCCCATTCTGCGATATCGGCGACAATCGGCCATGGCTTGCCTTTTTCCAGGCAACTCAGCACGGCGTGACGGCTCGATATGTTCTGCCAATGCAGATCGAATGGGTTCGTTTCGACCGGGAGCAATATAACCCCAAGGCTTTTGCTGCTGTGCGCCAGGGCGCACGGGAGGGAACGCTGCTGGACGTCGCAACGGACCAGATATTCCTCGCGCTGTTGATGCGCAATTTGCGCAATTCGCTGGTAGTGGAGGAAGCGGGAAACCGGCTGGAATTCCAACCGACGATACGCCTGCTTGAGCGGTCGCCGCGCTCACCCGTTCGCATCCAGGAAATCGAGTCCGGGCAGTGCGAGAGCGCGGCCATCGTGGATACCGAATGCGTGGTCAAGTTCTACCGAAGGCTGGAGGAAGGCATCAAGCCAGGTATCGAAATGGGACGCTTCCTGACCGAAATCGTCCCCTTCGCCAATACGCCGGCATTGCTTGGCAGCGCTGAACTCGTTGAAGCCGAGACCCGCTGCGGGATTGCGATTGTTCACGCCTTCATTGAGAACCAGGGAGACGCCTGGTCGGTTACGTCATCCTATCTCGATCGCCTGGCGGACGAGCAGCGCCTGCTCACGACAACTCAGCCTGCTGAGGAAAATGATGAACAGCGGACTTACCTGCACTTCATGTCCCAAGCGGGTCGTCGGCTGGCCGAGCTTCATACTGCGCTGGTTGCAAATACCGATCTTGCTGATTTCAAGCCGGAACCGATCGGTCCGGATAATATCCGGGACTGGATCGAGAAAGTTTCTGCCCGCGCTGATCGGGTGTGCGACAACCTGCTTCTGCATCGCCAGTCCCGAGAGGCAGACCGACCGCTCATCGATGAATGGCTGGCCTTCAGGTCGACCATCCCTGACACCCTTGGCAATCTCTTCTCCCCCGTCCACGGCGGCTTGAATATTCGCCATCACGGCGACCTGCAGCTGCGGCGGTTGCTGATCGTCAAGGACGATGTGTTCATCATCAATTTTGACGGTGACCCGTCGCGACCGCTAGTTGAACGCCGGCGTAAGGCACCGGCCGCCCGCGATCTGGCCGGATTGATATGCTCGATCGATGCGGTAGCGGCGGCGGCTTTGACGCGCGCCCTTAAAATAGCACCTGACGAGCATGGAAGGGTCGCCCTTGGACTGACCGGGTGGCGAGATCGGGCGATCAATGCCTGCCTCGTCGCCTATCGAGAGGCGATCTCCCACACCACGATATGGCCTGCGGATGCGGAAAACCGGCAGCGGCTGCTCCAGGCCTTTGTCCTGGAGAGATCGCTTGGCCGGATCGAATTTGAGTTCGCTCATCACGAGGAATGGCCCAGGGATGCGCTGGCTGCAGCCCTTCGTATCCACTCGCTTCCGATCGAAGGATTTTCATGACTGACCTGTGTCCGGAGGCCTATGCCATTCTCGAGGGCCGTCACTCCGATCCCTTCCACTATTTGGGACCTCATCCCGATGGCGGCAGTACTGTCCTCCGGGCTTTCCTGCCTGAGGCGTTGAGCGTCGAGGCCGTCGATGATCGCGGAGAGTCCGCAGCTCTAGACCGTATTCACGATGAGGGCCTGTTCGCCGGCCGGCTTCCCGCTGGCATGAGACGCTACCGCTTGCGTGCCCGCTTCGGCGAATCCATCGTGGATATCGAAGACCCCTATCGATTTCCGCCGCTGTTGTCGGACTTTGACCTCTATCTGCTCGGCGAAGGCACGCATCTTCGGATTTACGACAAGATCGGTGCTCACCCGATGACGCTGGATGGCGTCGACGGTGTCGGCTTTGTGGTTCTTGCTCCGAACGCTCGCGGCGTCAGCGTGGTCGGTGATTTCAATTACTGGAATACAAGACGCCATCCGATGCGGGTTCGGGGTGGTGGATATTGGGAGTTGTTCGTGCCCCACGCCGCGATCGGCAACCGGTACAAATTCGCTATCACCGGGCCTGGCGGCCAGCACTTGCCGCTCAAATCGGACCCGCTTGCCTTTGCCACGGAAATGCGGCCCAAGACCGCCTCCGTCGTTATTGACTTAGACCAGCTTCCGCAGCCTCAATCCGCGCCCGCCGGCGTGAATGCGCTGAGCGCTGCGATTTCCATCTACGAAGTTCATCTCGGATCATGGCGTCGCAAGGATGACAACGAATGGCTGACCTATAGGGAGCTTGCCGAGCAGCTGCCACGCTATGTGCGGGAGATGGGATTTACCCATGTCGAATTTCTGCCGGTCAGCGAACATCCGTTCGACGGCTCATGGGGCTACCAGCCGACGGGACTGTTCGCGCCAACCAGCCGCTTCGGATCACCCGAAGACTTTTGTGCCCTGGTCGATGCCTGCCACGCCGAAGGCCTTGCCGTGTTGCTCGACTGGGTGCCCGGCCATTTTCCTGATGACCCGCACGGGCTTGGCCAATTTGACGGCACCGCTCTTTATGAACATGCCAATCCGCTCCAGGGTCGGCATCTCGACTGGGGCACCCTGATTTACAATTATGGCCGGACCGAAATCGCCAACTTCCTGGTGTCCAACGCCCTGTTCTGGCTTGAACGCTACGGCATCGATGGCCTTCGCGTCGATGCCGTCGCCTCGATGCTCTATCTGGATTACAGCCGGCCCGAGGGCGGTTGGATTCCGAACAAATATGGCGGGCGGGAAAACCTCGAAGCTGTCGATTTCATTCGCCGCTTCAATACCGAGGTGTTCGCCCGTTTTCCGCAGGCAACCACCGCCGCCGAGGAATCCACAGCGTGGCCGCAAGTTTCCCGCCCGGTCGAATATGGCGGCCTCGGCTTCGGCTATAAATGGAATATGGGCTGGATGCACGATACGCTGAAATATATCGGGATGGATCCGATCTATCGCCAGCATCATCACGGCGACATTCTGTTCGGCCTTCATTACGCCTTCTCCGAAAATTTCATCTTGCCGCTGTCCCATGACGAGGTCGTGCACGGCAAGCGCACGATCCTGGGGCGGATGCCCGGAGACCATTGGCAGCGATTTGCGAACCTGCGAGCCTATTACAGTTTCATGTTCGGTCACCCTGGCAAGAAATTGCTGTTCATGGGTTCCGAATTTGGCCAGGAGCGGGAGTGGAATCATGATCACTCATTGGACTGGCACCTGCTTGAACAGCTCAGCCATGTTGGCATTCAGTCGCTGGTACGCGACCTCAACCGTCTATATCGCGCGGTGCCGGCGCTGCACGAGCTGGATTGTGATTCGGCCGGATTCGAATGGGTCGTGACCGACGATGCCGGCCGCAATGTTTTCGCCTGGGTCAGGAAAGGACGGGAAGCGCGGGCACGTTGCCTCGTCGTCGTGAATTTTTCGCCGAGTGTTTATCGCGACTATCGCCTGCGTGTACCGATCGCCGGAAAATGGCGCGAGGTTCTCAACTCGGACTCCGCGCATTATGGCGGCAGCAACGTTGGGAACGTCGGCGAAGTCCGCACGTTGGATGGTCCGGGCCCTGAACTCAGCCTTACCATCCCGCCTTTGGCCGCCATATTCCTGATACCGGAAAGTTAAGTGATGCGCCTGTCCGCAGGAACGCCTTTTCGTCTCGGCGCAAGCTGGGATGGCCGGGGAACGAATTTCGCGTTGTTTTCGGCCAACGCGCAAAAGGTCGAGCTTTGCCTGTTTGACAGTCAGGGTCGACGAGAACTTGAGCGCATCGAACTGCCTGAGCGAAGCGAAGACGTCTGGCACGGCTATCTCAATGATATCTCGCCGGGACAAATCTATGGTTATCGCGTTCACGGCCCTTATGCGCCTGAACAAGGCCACCGCTTCAATCCGAACAAGCTTCTCCTCGATCCCTACGCCAAACGCCTGGCCGGAAGGCTGGTCTGGAGTGATGCACACTTTGCCTATCGGCCTGGAAGCTCCCGTGAAGACCTTTCGTTTGATCGGCGCGACAATGCGCGCGGAATGCCCAAGGCCGTTGTCGTGGACGAAACGTTTAACTGGGGTCGCCGCGAAGGCCGGCCCGCCATCGCGTGGGAAGACACCATCATTTATGAGGCCCATGTCAAAGGCCTGACCCAGAAGCGCGAAGAGGTCGCCCCCGGCCTGCGCGGCACCTATGCCGGCTTGTCTTCGCCGGCAATGATCGATCATCTGAAGCGGCTCGGCGTCACCACTATTGAATTGCTGCCTATCCACGGCTTCGTCGATGACCGATATCTGGTGGAAAAGAAGCTCACCAACTATTGGGGCTACAACACGCTCTCCTTCTTTGCGCCTGAGATGCGCTATTCACCGGACAATCCCCTGGATTCTTTTCGTACCACCGTGGCGCGGCTGCACGATGCCGGTTTCGAGGTCATGCTCGATGTCGTCTATAACCACACCGCGGAGGGCAACCATCTAGGCCCCACGCTGTCATTTCGCGGCATCGACAACGCCTCCTATTATTGGCTGAAACCCGACAATCCCCGCTACTATGACGACTTCACCGGCTGCGGCAATTCCGTGAACCTGACGCATCCGCGCGTGCTGCAAATGGTGATGGACTCGCTCCGTTTCTGGGTCGAGGTCTGCCACGTCGACGGCTTCCGGTTCGACCTTGCCACGACCCTCGGCCGCGAGCCTCACGGCTTTGACCGCAATTCAGGTTTTTTCACCGCCATTCGGCAGGATCCCGTTCTCGCAAGCGTGAAGCTTGTAGCCGAGCCCTGGGACCTCGGACTTGGTGGTTACCAGGTTGGCGCCTTTCCATCGCAATGGTCGGAATGGAACGATCGTTATCGCAGCGCAATGCGACGCTACTGGAGCGGCGAAGGCAGCCTGATTGGCGATGTCTCAAGCCGGATGACCGGCTCGTCCGACCTGTTCAATCACGACGGACGATCTCCGCGGGCGAGCATCAACCACGTAACCGTCCATGACGGATTCACCTTGGCTGACCTGTTCAGCTACAACGAAAAGCACAATCAGGCGAATGGCGAGGAAAACCGCGACGGGTCCAACGACAACCACAGCAACAATTTCGGCCATGAAGGTCCAACCGACAATCCGGAAATTGTCGCGCTACGGCTCCAACTGCGCAAAAACCAATTAGCCTGCCTGCTTCTGGCTCAAGGCGTGCCATTGATCCTTGCGGGCGACGAGGTTGGCAACACCCAGAACGGCAACAACAATGCCTATTGCCAGGACAGCGAGATCGGTTGGATCGGCTGGGGAAACCTCAACCATGCGACCGAAGACCTGACCGGTTTTGTCGGATACCTGGCCGAGTTGCGGCGACGATTTCCGCAAATCCGATCCCATCACTGGCTCGATGGCCAGCGCAAGGACGGATCCTATGGCGTTCTCTGGCTAACGCCAGCGGCCGAGCCGATGAAGGAGGCCGACTGGAAATTCCCCGACGGGCGATTCTTGGCTTATGTGCTGGGTCCTTCGGAACCGGGACAGCCGCCGATCTTTATCGTTCTCAACGCGACGCCAGAAGAGATTGCATTCACGCTGCCCAAAATGCCTGAATATAAAGGTTGGCAACGTTTGCTGGACACCACTATTACAGAGCAGTCGGCGGCGAATTTGGCTTCAGGCAGCAGCACCAAAGCGCCTGCCCGATCGGTGTTGGCGTTTGCAGGCATGCCATGAATGGAAAGGCCTTTGGCGTCACCCTGAATTCAAACGGCGCCAATTTTCGCCTGTGGGCTCCGGCTGCTCGCCGCGTCGATTTGCTCCTGGACAAGGCGCACGCCATGCAGCCGGAGAAAGGCGGCTGGTTTTCAATCGAAATTGCCGGTGCTGGCGCCGGCGCTCGCTACAAATTTCGTATTGATGACGAAATAGATGTTCCCGATCCCGCGTCCGAATTTCAGCCCGAGGATGTCTGCGGCCCCAGCGAGATCGTCGATCATAGCGCCTTCGCATGGCAGGCGACGAACTGGCGCGGTCGCCCCTGGCAGGACGCCGTGATCTTGGAGGCGCATGTCGGCACCTTCACGCAAGAAGGCACCTACCGCGCCATGATCGAGAGGCTCGATCACCTGGTCGAAACCGGTATCACCGCTCTTGAACTGATGCCGCTCGCGGATTTCGCCGGCGAGCGCAACTGGGGCTATGACGGTGTGCTGTGGTACGCGCCCGATGGCGCCTATGGACGCCCGGAAGATCTCAGGGCATTGATCGATGCGGCGCATCTTCGCGGCCTGATGGTGCTGCTCGACGTCGTCTATAACCATTTCGGCCCGGAGGGAAACTATCTCGGCCGCTATGCGCCGCCCTTCTCCACCGAGGCGCATACGCCCTGGGGAAATGCCATCGACTACAGCGTCGCTGAGGTACGCGCTTTCGCCGTTGAGAATGCGGTATACTGGTTACGCGAGTATCGTTTCGACGGGCTGCGTCTTGATGCGGTGCATGCCATTCCGGAACACGGCTCTCCGCCTCTCCTGCAGGAGCTGAGCCGAGCTGTAGGGCAGTTTGCCCGCGAGAGCGGACGCCATATCCATTTGGTTCTCGAAAATGACGACAACCGCGCCGACCTGCTGGATCCGACAGAAGATCCACCGCAAGGCCGCTATCGCGCGCAGTGGAATGATGACTACCACCATGCCTGGCACGTCTTCTTGACTGACGAGACGCATGGCTATTACCGCGACTATGAACGTACGCCGCTTGGCTACATATCCCGCGCGCTCGGCTCCGGATTTGTCTATCAAGGTGAAGCCTCGGCGCATCGGAATGGACAATCGCGAGGCCAGCCGGCGGGACATATTTCTCCCACGGCCTTTGTCAATTTCCTGCAAAATCACGACCAGATCGGAAACAGGGCTTTTGGCGACCGCCTCGAGACCTTGGTAAAGCCGCGAGCCATGGAGGCTGCCCTGGCGATAACGCTGCTGGCGCCGCCCATACCCATGCTGTTCATGGGCGAAGAATGGGGCTCCAAAGCACCGTTTCCGTTCTTTTGCGACTTCAAGGGCGATCTGGCCGAGGCGGTCCGAAACGGCCGGCGGCGGGAATATGCGTGGGCCTATGAGCGTTATGGCGACGACGTACCGGACCCATTGAGCATCGAAACGTTTCAGTCCGCCAAGCTAGATTGGGCCACATCCCGTCAAGCCGGTGTCGCCCGGCTCGCGCTCGTGAAGAAGCTGCTGATCGTCCGCCGTCAGGAAATCATCCCGCGGCTCGCCGGCTCGCGTTTTGGCGGATCCGATATCTCTAGCGAAGGCGTGCTGTCGGCGCGATGGACGATGGGCGAAGCGACCGTACTCACTCTGCTCGCGAATCTGTCGGACACAGAAGTTAGAGTTAAACACGACGTAGCAGTGGCTCGAACCATCTGGGGAACGGAGCCAACCCCAAGCCTAGCTGCCTGTTCGGTGCTCTGGCGTATCGGAGCGCCGTAATGCCGCCTCCGATTCCACTCGCCACCTATCGGCTGCAATTGACCGCGAACTTCGATTTCGATGCGGCGGCGGCTATCGTGCCATATCTGAAGGCACTTGGAATTACCCATGTCTACGCCTCGCCCTTTATGAAGGCGCGCAAGGGCAGCTCACACGGCTACGACATCGTTGACCATGGCGCGCTCAATCCCGAGCTTGGCGACGAAGCCGCATTCGAGCGGTTGAGCGCAGCACTGCACCAACACGATATGGGGCTGATCCTCGATTTCGTCCCCAATCATTCGGGTGTGCATTTCGCCGACAATCCCGGCTGGCTGGACGTACTGGAATGGGGTCCTGCGTCCCCTTATGCGGCATCGTTCGACATTGATTGGGACATCCTGCCGTTCCGGACCCGGAGTGGCATATTGCTTCCGATCCTCGGCTCCTCCTACGGCGAGGCGCTGGAAAAGGGTGAGATCGAGCTTCGTTTCGACAACACCGAAGGCAGTTTTTCCGCCTGGTATTACGAGCACCGCCTGCCGATCGCGCCTGAACGCTACGGCGAAATTCTGCGTATGATCGTGAAGCAGGCTGAGGCCGAACACACCAAGGCTGGATGCCAACTGTTGACGCTTGCATCCCGCCATCAAGGCCTCCGTCGCCCTGACCGGAACGAAGCACCGGCCTTCAAAGCCGAGCTTCGGGAAATTCCGGCTGGAGCTGAATTGATCGACCGAGGACTTGACGCCTACCGGGCTGGGCAGGATCGAACTCCGCAGACCCTGGCTCTCCATCACCTGCTGGAACGACAGCACTACCGGCTCGGCCATTGGCGGCTCGCTTCCAGCGACATCAATTATCGTCGGTTCTTCGACGTCAACACCCTGGCCGGATTGCGGGTGGAGGACGTCGCTACCTTTTCAGCCATGCACCGACTGGTTCGGAAGCTGGTGGAAGAAAAGAAGTTGCACGGCCTTCGCCTTGACCATATCGACGGGCTTCGCGATCCCGCGCAATATTTTCGGCGCCTGCGGCGGCTTCTCACCAAGGCGCAAGGCAGCGCCTCGCGTCCGTTTTATATGGTCGTCGAAAAAATCCTCGGCGAGCACGAGCGGATGCCAACGTTTGCCGGCGTTCACGGCACCACCGGCTATGAATGGCTCAACACCATTACCCAGCTGTTGCTGGATGGGCGCGGCCTTGAGCCCCTCGACGAAATCTGGCGGCAGATCACAAGCACACCGCCGAAACTCGATCCCGTATTGAGCGAAGCCAAGCGCCGGGTGATCGAGACATTACTGACCAGCGAATTCACCGTGCTCTCACGCTTGCTCGCCCGCATTGCCAACGGACATTATTCAACGCGCGACTACTCCGCGGACAGTTTGCGGCAGGCTCTCGAATTATACGTGCTGCATTTTCCGGTCTACCGCACCTATCTCACCCCGGGATCACGCAGTACGCGGGATCGCACCTTGATCGCGGAAACCATCGAAAAAGCCAGGGCCGACTGGTTTGCCGCCGATGACGGCCTGTTCGACTTTCTCCGCGATACCCTGACCATGAATCTGATCGAGCCCGGAAGGGTGACCCACAGCGCGCCGCGCGTCATTCGCTTTGCCGCCAAGGTTCAGCAATTCACCGGCCCCGTCATGGCCAAGTCGCTGGAGGACACCGCCTTCTATCGCTATCACCGCTTGCTCGCCTTGAACGAAGTAGGCGGCGACCCCGCGGCAGGGGCACTGTCGGTCGGCGACTTCCATGCCGCGATGACCCAGCGCGCCAGGGACTGGCCGCACGGCCTGACCGCAACCGCGACCCACGACACCAAGCGCGGCGAGGACGCGCGCGCCCGCTCGCTCGCCCTGGCCGAACTGCCAGGCGAATGGACCGGGCTGGTGGCCCGCTGGAAGGTGCTCAATGCGCCCCATGTCGTGACTTCCGATGGCGTGCGCGCCCCATCGTCCTCGTTCGAGTACATGTTGTATCAGGCGTTGCTTGGCGCGTGGCCACTGGACGGCGATCCTGCCTTTGTCGACCGAATGCATGCCTATGCGCTGAAGGCGGCCCGTGAGGGCAAGCAGGAAACCAGCTGGTTAAATCCCAATGAGACGTATGAGGCCGGTCTGCGCCAGTTCGTCGAGCGTATCCTCGATCCCTTGCATTCAGTGGAATTTCTGGATTCCGTCAAGGCGTTCGCCGAGCGGCTGGCGCTGCTTGGCGCCTTGAATTCCTTGAGCCAGATCACGCTAAAGGCAGCGATACCCGGCGTTCCCGATTTCTATCAGGGTACCGAATGCTGGGATCTGTCGCTGGTCGATCCGGACAACCGGCGTCCAGTGGACTTCAAAGAACGAGCGGCGCTGATGGCCGCCCACGACAAGCCGGACTGGGCCGCGCTTAGCCATAACTGGCGAAACGGAGATATCAAATTCGCCTGGACGCGGCAGTTGTTGAAGCTGCGGTCGGAGATGGCCGATGTGTTTACGGAAGGAGATTACGAGCCGCTGGAGGTCAGCGGACCGCATCGGGACCACGTCATCGCCTTTGCCCGACGCCGGGGTCGCAGGGCCGCGATCATAGTGGTGGGCCGCTGGTTCGCCCCCATGACCCAGAACGGCCGAACGTGGCCGACCGCCGACCAGTATCAGGGCGAGTTGCTGGCCAAAGGCTACGTCGTACGCGATGCGGCAGGGGAGATTCTTGCCCACGACGCCATTCCGCTTTCCATGCTGTTTAGGCACTTCCCCGTGGCGGCCTTGTCGGCTACCGCCCGGAGACACCGGGTGCCAGAAAAAAAACGGGCGGCCTGACCGCTTTCTGTTGTCAGTCTTTCTTGGTCAAGAGCAGCTTGCCGCGTTCTCCAATCATCTGCTGGGCGGCGCGGGCAAACCGTTGCAATAGCCATGGCAAGATGACTTCGATCCGGACGTGGTCCTCTTCGACATCGACCCGTCCTGTCGCGGCCTGGCCCATCGCTCGAACGCGAAAGCTCAATCGATTACCCTCCCACCGCTCTTCATCGATCATGAGAACCGGGACGCTCGCAGCCGCGCGGGCAATACCGGTTTGCAACCGTCGCTGCGCCTCCTGTTGCCCAAGGCGATGTGGAATGGAAACGATAAGTGGCTCTGGCATTTGAGAATTCCGCATGGAAGTCAAAGGCATATAGGGAGGCCTGAGCGGAGAAAAAGGCCTCTCCGCAGAGCAACCAGTAAAAGGAACTTTCCTGGTTCCAGCGGGTTCTCACCAGCGGCGCAGCGACTTTTGCGTCGGGCTGGAGGGAGATTTATATGTCTATTGGCACCATTATTCTGATTATCCTGATCATCGCCTTGCTCGGCGGCTTTAGCGGCATTGGTGGCGGACCTTTCTATGGCACCGGCTATTACGGCGGTGGCGGCCTTGGATTGATCATCATCATTCTGCTGATCCTCGTCCTGCTCGGAAGAATCTGACGGGCCGTATAGGACTCGCGCCGATCATTCCGAGCAACGCGATCCGAAATCTGGAAACGCAGAAAGGGCATTCGGTCGATTCGGCCGCGTGCCCCTTTCTGATCACAACTTTCCGTTCGCTATTTCAGCTTTCCGAGCTTGCGAATGGCCGGCGCCAATGGCGAGGCCGCAGCATCATAATCTTGCCAAGCCCTGGTTTTCGCCAGCAGCGCCGCTACTGATTTAACGGTGTAGCGCTTGGGGTCCAGGTCCGCCCGGACCTGCGGCCAAGTCAGCGGCATCGACACCGTCGCTCCTTCGCGTGCGCGCGGCGAGAGAACGGCCACCGCGGTCGCCATGCGATCGTTGCGGAGATAATCGAGGAAAATCTTTCCCTTCCGCATCTTCTTCGACATGTTGAGCAGATAGCGATCCGGACTTGCAAGCTCCATCTGCCGGCAGACGCCCTGCGCAAAAGCCTTGGCTTCCTTCCAGGACAGTTTGCTCTTGGCGGATTCCGCAAGGGGCACCACGACATGCAGTCCCTTCCCACCCGTGGTCTTGCAAAAACTTTCCAGGCCGAGCGATTTCAAATAATTACGCATCTCTTTCGCAGCCTCGACGACGTCAGCGAATTCGACGTCGGGCGCCGGATCAAGATCGAACACCAGCCGACCGGGAATCTGCGGCGCGAAGGGAACGCAATTCCAGGGATGAAGTTCGACACCGCCGATCTGCGCCACTGCCGCGAGGCCCTCGACCCGATCAATCTGTAAATAGGGCTTGCGGTCCCCGCTTACCCGGGTCAGCGCCAGGAATTCCGACGTGCCCTGCATGGCGTGACGCTGAAAGAAGGTTTCGCCGCGGATACCGTCGGGCGCGCGCACGATCGAACAGGGCCGCCCTTTCAAGTGCTCGATCATCCAGTCGCCGACGGCTTCAAAATACTGCGCCAATTCAAGCTTGGTGACGGTTTCCTGCTCACTGCTGGCCGGCCAAAGCGCCTTGTCCGGCTTCGAGATAACGACTCCCATCACTTTCGAGCCACCCGACATGGGCGCGATCGCGCGAGCTTTTCGGACCGTGCCTGCTTTTGCGGGAACCGCACCTGCTTTTGCGGGAGCAGGCTTTACCATCTTCACCATTTTCGGCCGCTCCACCTCGACTTCCTTTGCCGACTTGTCGCGCCGCAGTCCCTTGAAAGCGGCCTGCCGGATATTGCCCGCGCCAGTCCAGCCCGCGAACTCGATTTCCGCAACCAGAACCGGCTTCAACCAATGCACGTCACGGGTCTTGCGTGGCGCATTCTTGCCCTTGAACGGGCTTTGCGTGGTTTCCGCCGTTTTTAGTTCCGGCATCAGTCGTTTGACCACATCCTGACCAAATCCGGTTCCGATTATCCCCACGAAGGCGAGATGATCGTTGCGATACACCCCCGCCATCAGCGATCGGAATTTGCCATTCGTGGTCTTCCATCCGCCGAGCACGACCTCATGCCCGGCGCGGCACTTGGCCTTCGTCCAGTCTCCCGAACGACCGGAATGGTAAGAGGAATCGCCACGCTTGGAGACAATGCCTTCGAGCGACAGCTCACGGGCCGATTGCAGCACGCTCGCGCCATCGGCCTCGACGTGGTCGACATAACGGATGACAGCGTTCGGCCCTAGTCGGCCGAGGAATTTCTTCAGCCGCTTCTTGCGCTCGCTCAGCGGAAGCTGGCGGATATCCTCCCCCTGCACAAACAGCAGATCGAAGGCAAAGAATATCAGCCGCTCTGTCTTCTCGTCGGACAGGGCTGCCTGCAAGGACGAGAAATCCGGATTGCCGTTCTCGTCGAGCGCGACCACCTCGCCGTCGACCAGCGCATCGGGCAATCTCTCAGCCAATTTCGCAATGGCCGGAAATTTGGCGGTCCAGTCCAGGCCCTTGCGGGTCAAAAACCGAACCTTCCCTCGCTGGACGCGCAACTGCATCCGGTAGCCGTCGAACTTGACCTCGTGATACCAGCCTTCTGCGGAAGGTGGCGTATCGACCAGCGTACAAAGTTGAGGCATGACGAAATCAGGCATTCCGGCGACTTTCCGGCCTGACAGTTTGACTGGCTTCGTCACCGTTGCGCTGGCGCGCTTTGGCTTTACTGGCTTGTCGCCCGCGCGGTTGGATTGCCACACCGCATCGGCCTTGAGGCTCCCCGCTTTCGACTTCATGAACGGCTTCGGTGCGCGTCCCTTTCCGGAGGCGATCTGCGCCATGGTGCGTCCGGAAGCCACCGACTTGTCGGCGTCGAGAACGTCATTGTCTTTGCCTTCCCGGACAAATTCGTCGCGATGCTTGATCAAGAGCCAGTTCGTGCGCTTGCCACCATTGCGATCCCCGCGCATCCGCACCAACACCCAGCTGCCGTGCAGCTTGTCGCCTTGCAGCGTGAATTTAAGGTCGCCCTTCTTGAACCCGCGTTCCGGGTCGTCGCATTCCCAGTACCCGCGGTCCCACAGCTGCACCGTGCCGCCGCCATATTGCCCTTCGGGAATGGTGCCCTCGAAGTCCCCATAATCCAACGGATGGTCTTCCACTTCCACCGCGAGCCGCTTGTCATGTGGATCAAGGGACGGACCGCGCGTCACCGCCCATGATTTGAAAACGCCGTCGAATTCAAGCCGCAGGTCATAGTGCAGGCGAGAAGCGTCATGTTTTTGGATAACGAAACGGCGCCGCTTCGAGGGCACCACCCTGCCCTCACCGCTGGGTTCGGCGGTCTTCTCGAAGTCGCGCTTTTTCCGATATTCGGACAGACGCTTGAGGGCCACAGCGAGCTCCGTTTACAAATATGCCGAAGACAATAGGGCGGCCGGAGGCGGCCGCCCGGAACCGAAACGATCATAACCCCGTTGACGTTCCCGAAATCATCCGTTTCTCGCTTCTGTCGGAGATCATAATGGCCTCCCGCGCCTATTGGAAAGGCTCACTAAAGCTCTCGCTCGTCACCTGCCCGGTGCTGCTCTACCCGGCATCCACGGCGGTCGAGAAAACCCGATTCCATCTCATCAACAAGGACACCGGCCATCGCTTGAAGCAGCAGATGGTGGATTCCGAGACTGGCGAGGTGGTGGAAAGCGATCAAAAAGCTCGGGGATATGAGCTGAAAAAAGGGAAATATGTCGAAATCGAACCTGAAGAGCTCGAGGCTATCCAGGTCCAGAGCAATCATACCATCGACATCGAAAGCTTTGTGCCTCGCGAGGAAATCGACAAGCGATATCTCGACCATCCCTATTACATCGCTCCGGACGGCAAGGCCGGAATGGAAGCTTTTGCCGTGATCCGGGATGCGATGAAAGATCAGGACCGCGTCGCTCTCGGGAAGATCGTTCTCACTAATCGTGAGCACGTCATGGCCATCGAACCCCTTGGAAAAGGCCTGCTTGGCACGACCCTGCGCTATCCCTATGAACTCCGGGATGAGCAGGACTATTTTGGAAATATCAAGTCCCCGAAGATCACCCGCGACATGGTGGAACTGGCCGGCCACATCCTGGAAAGCAAGGCCGCGCATTTCGATCCCAGCGCCTTTCGAGATCAATACGAAAATGCGCTGAAGGCGCTGGTCAAGCGCAAGGCATCCGGCAAGACCATCCAGCCCCCTGCCCGCTCAGAGCCGACCGACAACGTCATCAGCCTTCAGGACGCGTTGCGGCAAAGCTTAAAGAGCGCAAAGCGGCCCTCTCGCTCCCGCAGGACCCCAAGCCGGCGAACCCGGCGGCCAATGGGAAAGACGCACCGGTCCGCCGCGAGACATCGCAAGGCGGGCTAGACACGAAAAAGCGGATGGCCCAAGCCATCCGCTTTTTTCAACATTTGAAGTTCACGATTTCCGCTTGCGGGATTTGGATTTCTTGGTCGATCTCTTGGTCGATTTCTTTGAGGATTTTTTTGCGCTCTTGGATTTCCTGGTGCTCTTCTTCTTGCTTTTCTTGGGTACCTTGGCACCCTCTGCCCTCGCCTCCGAAAGGCCGATGGCGATGGCTTGCTTTCGGCTCTTCACCTTCTTACCAGACCGACCGCTCTTCAACGTCCCGGCTTTGCGTTTCTTCATCGCTCGCCCGACCTTGGCGGAGGCCTTCTTGGAATATCTACGTGCCATTTTGGTTTCTCCATTGCACGAAAAGTAATCGCAGTCCGCGACGAAAGTTCCATCAGCGCGCTGGCAGGCATCGACGCAAATCGAATTGCAAACTGCCTGGAGGCTAATCCGCAGCCCTCAATCGGTACCCAACCCCGGTCTCCGTGAGCACGAATTGCGGTCGTTCAGGATCGACCTCGATTTTCTGCCTTAGCTGCCGGACGTAAACCCGCAGGTACTGAGCATCCGTCAATTCGTCCCACAACTCGCGCAACAGGAAGCGATGCGTGAGCACCTTGCCGGCGTGCTGCACCAACACCCGGAGCAACTCGTACTCCTTGGGCGAGAGCTTGATCTCGCGTTCCCCGAGCTTGACGATCCGGCGCACGAGATCCACCGAGAGATCACCCGTACGAAAGATCGGCCGTTCGCCCTTTGCCTGTAACTGATGCCGCAGCGCGGCACGCATCCGCGCCAGCAACTCCTCCATGCCGAACGGCTTGGTCAGATAATCATCGGCTCCGAGATCGAGGGCTTCGACCTTGCCAGCCTCGTCTTCGCGGCTCGAAAGCACGACGATTGGAATGCTGTCACTCCGCTCCCGGATCATCCGGAGCAATTGATGACCCCGAATATCCGGTAACCCAAGATCAAGAATGACCAGCGCCGGGTCCAGCGCCAACAGGTCGAGGCCGCTCTTGCCGTTCGGCGCCTCCAGCACCTCATAGCCTTGCGTGCTCAGCCCCATGCGCAACAGCTTGCGGATCGCCGGCTCGTCATCAATGACCAGAACCTTGATGGCCAGTCCGTTCATGCGGCCGTATCCAGCGAACGGGCAGAAGCGGGGATCGGCAATCGGATGGTCAGGACGGCGCCGCTGCGATCGTTGCGGTTGGCAGCAGACAAACTCCCTCCCATGGCTTCGACAAAGCCGCGCGAGATCGCCAAGCCTAGCCCCGTTCCCGGGCGGACGTGATCAGCCTTCTCGACGCGGTGGAATTTGTCAAAAATAGAATCGAGCTCGTCCGGGGGAATACCACCACCCTCATCGGCGATCTCCAGATGCACCCAGCGCTGATCGCGAAAACTCCGGATCGAGACCGTGGTATCCGGCGGCGCGTATTTCGCGGCGTTATCGAGTAGGTTGAACAGAACCTGCTCGAACAGAACGGGGTCCAGTTCAACCATGGGGGTGTCGGGCGTGAGTTGCAGAGAAATCCGGTGCTGACCGAGAATCTTGCCGGCGCGACGCAGCGCGCTGCCGATGATCTCGCCGATATCATGCAGCCCACTATTGGGCACCACGGCGCCTGATTCCAGCCGGGTCATATCGAGCAGATTGGCAATGAAACGATTGAGCCGTTCAGATTCATCGATGATCGTAGCGAGCAGATCGTCCTTTTCCGTCCCACTTAATCCGCCGGCCAGATCGCGCAGCGCGCTTGCCGCGCCCAACACCGATGCCAGCGGCGTCTTCAGATCGTGCGAGATCGAGGTCAGCAGCGCCGAACGCAGCCGATCCGACTCGACCGTTCGCTTGACTCGGTCCATGTCCTCGACCAGCAGCACACGCTCGATCGCCAGCGCGCCCTGATCGACCAGGGCATCCAGGAGGCGACGCTGGTCTGGGGTGAGAAGCGGGCCAGTGCGGTCGTTGTCGATGCCGATGGCGCCTACCAATCCGCGGCCGGTGCGCATCGGCAAGAACAGCCGCCGGGCACCGGGCAATGTGTCAGAACCTCGCCCTGCCGGACGATCATTGCTCCAGGCCCAATTGGCGGCGGCGAGATCGGCCTGGTCAAGCTCGTCTTCGGGAGGGTAGCCGGATTTGACGGTAAGCAACCCCTCCTCTGGCAACAGCAAGACGACGCGCACCTTCAGCATCAGCGCGATCTGATAGGCCGTCGCCCACAACACGTCGTCCAGCGTCGCCGTACCGGCCAGCTTCCGGCTGAACGCGTAAAGCTGCTCGTTCATTCGGATCCGGCTGACCGCGGCATCGGCTTGGGTGCGCACGCGGGCGGCCACGTTGGAGACCAGCATCGCCACGACCATGAACAGGAAAAAGGCCGCGACGTTGGTCGGATCGGTGATCGTGAAGGTGTAGATCGGCGGCAGAAAGAAGAAATTGTAACACAGCGAAGCGGCGACGGTGGCCAGGAGCGAGGGCCAAAGGCCGTAGCGGACCGCCACCGAAACGACGGCCGTCAGCAGCACGAGATCGACGTTTTCAATGCCAAAATAAGGCTGGATCAGCTCAGCCGCACCAAGCCCTACCAGGACGATGCCGAGCGCCTTCAGATAGGGCTTTGGGTCGAGCGGTTCAGACCGCGCGACCGTCTGGACGGTCGTCGTAGGCGCGGGTCCACCGGGAATCTCCTCGCCAGAGATAACATGCACGGTAATGTTACCTGAGCGGCGTACGAGGTCATGAACGACCGAGCCGCGGGTCAGTTCGAACCAGCGCGAGCGCGTCGACTTGCCAATCACGATCTGGGTGACGTTGTTTCCTTGCGCAAAATTGACGACATCGTCGGCGATGCGACGGCCGACGGCGGGAATGGTCAGTGCCTCGCCGCCCAGCGATTCCGCCAGCCGCAACGTATCGGCGAGCCGGTCGCGCTCCTCGTCCGAGAGCTGGAGCGACCGCCGCGTCTCGATCGATATCGCTGTGAATGGCGCATGCAGGCGGTCGGCCAACCGCTTGGTGTAGCGCACCAGTCCAGCCGCGCGCGGATCCTCGCTTACGCAAACCAGAATCCGTTCGCCCGCCGCCCATGGGCCAGCGATGGCGTTGGCCTGCATATGCGTGAGCAGTTGTTCATCGACCCGTTCAGCCGTCCGCCGCAGCGCCAGTTCGCGCAGGGCCGTGAGATTGCCCGGCGAGAAATAGTGCTCCAGCGCCCGCTCGGCCTGTTTGGGAACATAGACCTTGCCCTCCTTCAGCCGTTGGATCAGGTCATCGGGCGTCAGGTCGATCAGCTCAATGGCGTCAGCCCGATCGAAGATCGAATCCGGCACCGTCTCGCGGACCCGTACATGGGTGATCTGGGCGACGACATCGTTCAAACTTTCGATGTGCTGGATATTAACGGCGGTAAAGACGTCGATGCCGTGCGAGAGCAGCTCCTCGACATCAAGATAGCGCTTGGGGTGGCGGCTGCCCGGCGCATTGGTATGGGCGAGTTCATCGACCAGTGCGATCTGCGGTCGGCGCGCAATCACCGCATCGAGGTCCATCTCTTCCAGTATCTGGCCGCGGTAATCGATCTTTTTGCGGGGAACGGCCTCTAGCCCGACCAGCAATGCTTCGGTCTCGGCGCGGCCATGGGTCTCGACAAACCCCACGACCACGTCCAAACCCGCCTTGCGCCTGGCGTGGGCGCTTTGCAGCATCTCGTAGGTCTTGCCGACGCCCGGGGCGGCGCCAACGAAGATCTTGAGTTTGCCAGCCGCGCCCTCTTCGCGCCGGGCCGCATCCAGCAGCGCCTCGGGCGAGGGTCGTTGTTCGGGATCGCGGCGCAGGATCATGGCAGGAATATAGCGCGCGGCGAGGTTGCGGCCTAGCGTTGGGCTGCGGCATCCAGCGCCAGGTTAAGCGCCAGGACGTTCACCCGGGGCTCGCCAAACACGCCACCGAGCCGGCGCTCGGTCTGGGCGACCACCAGTCCGCGAAGCGTTTCCTCCGGGATGTTTCGCGCCTTTGCAATCCGCGGGATTTGAAACGATGCGGCTTCTGGCGAAATATCGGGATCGAGCCCGCTGGCCGAGGTGGTGATGAGATCAACCGGCACCGGCTGGCTTGGATTCTCGGCCCTTAGCCTGCCCACATCTTCCTTGAGCCGGTCGGCCAGCGCCTTGCTGGTCGGGCCGAGATTGGACCCGCCGGAATTGGCGGCATTGTAAGGCGCTGCCACGGTTCTGCTGGAGTCGTTCGGGTCAGGCGCGGTTGTCGCCGAAGGGCGACCGTGAAAATACTTCTCGTCCTTGAATTCCTGCCCAATCAGGACGGAGCCGATCACCTTGCCGTCCTTCTCGATCAGGCTGCCCTGCGCCTGCCTCGGAAACAGAACCTGGGCAATGCCGGTCATCGCCAGCGGATAGGCCAGTCCCGTGATGACGGTGAGTGCCAGCAACAGGACAATAGCGGGGCGAATTTCTCTGAGCATGTTAGGTCTCCCATTTTCATTCCGACATTCCGGGATGGTCCAAGGGTCCGGACCCGGAATCTCGAGATTCCGGGTTCGGCTCTTCGAGCCGCCCCGGAATGACGGAAAGCTTCAAGCCAAATGCAGGGCCGCAACAGCGAGATCGATTACTTTGATACCGACGAAGGGAATGATGATGCCACCCAGGCCATAGACCAGCAGGTTGCGGCGGAGAAGCGCGCCGGCCCCCACCGCGCGATAGGCCACACCCTTCAGCGCCAGCGGAATCAAGGCGATAATGATCAGCGCGTTGAAAATGATGGCCGACAGGATGGCGCTCTGCGGGCTAGCAAGGCCCATGATGTTGAGCACGTTGAGCTGCGGATAGAACGCCAGGAACATGGCCGGAATGATCGCAAAATATTTTGCAACGTCATTGGCGATCGAAAATGTCGTCAGCGCGCCGCGCGTCATCAACAGTTGTTTGCCGATCTCGACCACCTCAATCAGCTTGGTCGGATTTGAATCGAGATCGACCATGTTGCCCGCCTCTCGGGCGGCCTGGGTACCGGTATTCATCGCAACGCCGACATCGGCCTGAGCCAGCGCGGGCGCGTCGTTGGTGCCGTCGCCACACATCGCCACCAGCTTGCCCTTCGCCTGCTCGTCGCGGATGAGCCTTAGCTTGTCTTCGGGCGTGGCCTGAGCCAGGAAATCATCGACACCGGCTTCCGCAGCGATCGCCGCCGCCGTCATCGGGTTGTCGCCGGTGATCATCACGGTGCGGATACCCATGCGGCGCAATTCGGCGAAGCGTTCGCGAATGCCGCCTTTGACGATGTCCTTGAGCTGGACGACCCCCAGCAATCGACCATCCCTGGCAACCGCCAATGGCGTGCCGCCTTCCTTGGCGATTTCATCGGAAATCGCTTGTATTTCACGGGCAACGCCAGAGGAGCCGGCCGGCTGGAGGCTTCGAACGGTGTTGCCGGCAGCCGGCGGAGCCGCACCTCCGGCAATATAGGCGAGGATCGCATCGACCGCGCCTTTACGAACCGAGGAGGCGCCGGCATCGATGCCGCTCATGCGGGTTTGCGCCGTAAACGGTACGAAACTCGCGGCGAGTTCGGTCATGTCGCGACCGCGAATGCCGTACTTTTCCTTGGCGAGCACCACGATTGAACGCCCTTCCGGCGTCTCGTCCGCAAGCGAGGCGAGTTGCGCTGCGTCGGCCAATTCCTGCTCGGTGATGCCCCGCACCGGGCGAAACGCCGTCGCCTGGCGATTGCCGAGGGTGATGGTGCCGGTCTTGTCGAGGAGCAACGTATCGACATCGCCTGCTGCCTCCACGGCGCGGCCCGACATCGCCAGCACATTGAAGCGTACCAGACGATCCATGCCCGCAATCCCGATCGCAGATAGCAGCGCGCCGATCGTGGTCGGGATCAATGTCACGAACAACGCGACCAGAACGACCACGGAGATCGAGCCGCCGGCATAGGCGGCATAGCTCGGAATGGTGACGGTGGCGAAGACGAAGATGACGGTGAGACCGGCCAGCAAAATATTAAGAGCAATTTCATTGGGCGTCTTTTTGCGTTCCGCTCCCTCGACCAGCCTGATCATGCGATCGATGAAGGTCGAGCCCTGCGCCGCGGTGATGCGAACGCGGATCCAGTCGGACTGCACCTGGGTGCCGCCGGTCACGGCCGAGCGATCACCGCCGGATTCCCGGATCACGGGCGCGGATTCGCCGGTGATAGCGGCCTCGTTGACCGAGGCGACGCCCTCGATAACCTCGCCATCCGATGGAATGCTGTCGCCAGCTTCGACCAGCACCACGTCCCCGACTTTCAGGCTCGTACCAGCCACGAGGCGGAAGTCGCGCCCCGAACCTGTCAAAAGCTTGGCCTGACTTTCGCTGCGCGTTTTGCGTAGCGAATCCGCCTGCGCCTTGCCCCGACCCTCCGCAACCGCTTCGGCAAAATTGGCGAACAGCACGGTGAACCACAGCCACAGGATGATCTGGAACGTAAAGCCGAGGGCCGCACCGCCGGTAAAGAGATCGCGCAGGAAAATCACAGTGGTGAGCGCGGCCACCACCTCGACCACGAACATGACGGGGTTTTTGATCATCAGCCGCGGATTTAGCTTTGCGAAGGCCGAACCTATCGCGGGAACGACGATTTTGCGGTCAAGCATTGCCGAGACGGGTGTCCGCTTTTTCGATATTGCGGTTTCCATGGATGTCACTCCGAAAGACTGACGATCAGAACAGGGTATTGGCGTTGCCGGCCAGATGCTCGACGATGGGTCCGAGAGCGAGCGCCGGAAAGAAGGTCAGGCCGCCCATGATCAGGATAACGCCAACGACGAGGCCGACGAACAGCCCGCCCGTGGTCGGGAACGTGCCCATCGAGGGCGGGATGGACTTCTTGCCCGCTAGCGAACCGGCGATCGCCATTGCCGGAATGATCATGAAGAAGCGGCCTACGAACATCGCGACGCCACCGGTGATGTTGTAGAACGGGGTGTTGCCGGTGAGGCCCGCGAAGGCCGAGCCGTTATTGCCGGTCTGCGAGGTGTAGGCATAAAGCACTTCGGAGAAACCGTGCGGGCCGGCATTGGCCATCGAGGCGACTGCCAAGGGCAGCACCACGGCCACGGCCGTCCAGCCCAAAATCATCAGCGGCAGGATAAGAATGGCGAGCATCGCCATCTTGACCTCGCGCGCCTCGATCTTCTTGCCGACATATTCCGGGGTGCGGCCGACCATCAGGCCGGCGACGAAGACCGCAAGGATGACGAACAGCAGGATGCCATACATGCCGGCGCCGACGCCACCGACGACGATCTCGCCCAGTTCGATGTTGATCAGCGGGATCATGCCGCCGAGCGCGGTGAAGCTGTCATGCATGGCGTTGACGGCGCCGCAGGAGGCGGCCGTGGTGATCACGGCGAACAGCGAGGACGCGACGATGCCGAACCGGACTTCCTTGCCTTCCATATTGCCGCCGGCCAGGCCCAGCGCGCTGAGCGTGTTGGTGCCGTTGGCTTCGGCCCAGTACGTGACGGCCACGCCGGCGACGAACAGTACGCCCATCACAGCAAGGATCGCCCAGCCCTGGCGCTGATTGCCGACCATGCGGCCGAACACGTTGGTCAGGGCAGCACCGAGCACGAAGATCGACAGCATCTGAACGAAATTCGACAGTGCGGTCGGGTTCTCGAAGGGATGCGCGGCATTGGCATTGAAGAAGCCGCCGCCATTGGTGCCGAGCATCTTGATCGCGATCTGTGAGGCGACCGGGCCGACCGCAATGGTCTGCTTGGCGCCTTCAAGGGTGGTCGCATCGACATAATTACCCAGCGTCTGCGGAATGCCCTGCCAGACCAGAAACAGCGTGAAAACGATGCAGATCGGCAGCAACACATAGAGCGTACACCTGACGACATCGACCCAGAAATTGCCGACGGTGCGCACCGACGCGCGTGCGAAGCCGCGGATCAGCGCGACCGCCAGCACGATGCCTGTCGCCGCTGACAGGAAGTTCTGATGGGTCAAGCCCACCATCTGGACGAGATAGGACAGCGTGCCTTCGCCGCCGTAGTTCTGCCAGTTGGTGTTGGTGATGAAGGAAATGGCGGTGTTGAAGGAGAGATCCTCGGCGACCGCAGTCTGACCGGCCGGATTAAAGGGCAGCACGCCCTGCAGCCGCATCAGTCCATAAATGATAAGAAAGCCGCCGACATGGAACAGCAGCATCGCGACCGTGTAGGTCAGCCAGTGCTGCTCGCGCCGCTCGTCAACGCCGGAGATATAGTAGATGCCGGTTTCGACTGGACGCAGTACCGGCGACAGCAATGTGTGCTCGCCATTGAACACGCGCGTCATGTAGCCGCCAACCGGTTTGGTCAGCGCAATAATGATAGCGCAGTAGAGAATGATCTGGAGCCAACCGATGAATGTCATGGTTTAATCCCTGGCATCAAGCCTTGAGGAAGCCGTCCCAAGCCCAACTGTGCGAGACACAAAGCGGGTGACTGCCGGAGAGAATGGAGCGAGCCCGCAGTACCTTTAGGAGAATGGGCATCTCAGAAGCGCTCAGGCCTCAGCAGCGCGTAGGTCAAGTAGATGAACAGACCGAATGAGACGACGCCGGCGAGCGTATAATCGAAAGTCATGACCGCGCTCCCGTCACAACCGTTCACAGGCATAGGTGTAGCCGATCGCGAGTGCAAAGAACCCGAAGGCCAGCGTCAGCATCAGAATATCCATCATGGAAATTCTCCTCGGTCACGCCTATTAGTTGAGGCGCAACAATTCTTCGTCTCCGACGCTCGGACTGAGCCGCCGGCAATGTAACGGCGGCTGAAATGCCACTTCGCCCATAGTTTTTCGAGATGATGCGGAGATCCGACTTATAGGAATCTCATAAAAAACGCGTTGAATCGGCCAAAACGGCTAAGCGCAGAACCCCTGGCAGGCCGCGCTGTCCACCGCACGCGTCATGATCTTAACGACCGGCATTTATGGCATTCCTATACGTTGATCCGCTTTGCAGCATCGATTCTATATGGCGATCGAACGATTGTTGGCATCAATCTCCGGACCGGCGCCCTCCTACGGCTCAGCAAGGGAACGGAGGGACAATTGGAGGCGAAACCATGATCGATTTTGAGTCAAAGCTTCCGTCCGGCGCCGCTTACGCGCCCGATACCGATCCCTTGGCATCTGAGTGGGTGCGCTATCTTGCTTCAATTGTAATGACGGCGGTGGCGACGGCAGTGGCGGTCGGCGTCGACCGTCAGGTAGCGATCCCAAACCTCTCGCTGGTCTTTGTGATCCCGGTCATCATTGCGGGTCTTGGCTTAGGCTTGGGCCCTTCGCTCTGCTCCGCGGTTCTTGGTTCTCTCGCCTACAATTTCTTTCTTACCGAACCTCGATACTCGCTGACCGTTGACGACCCGGCGAACATCTGGGCCATTGGGCTGCTGTTCGTTGTCGGCGTCATAACGAGCGGCGTTGCCTTCACCTCGAGCCGGAGAGCTGCCGAAGCCGTGCTATTGAGGAAGCAGATGAGCGTCCTGCAAAGCTACAGCCGGGACGTCGTGGCGGCCGACAGTCTGGACGTGATCCTTTCAATGACGTGTCAGGCTCTGCATGCGCTTTTCGAAGTTCCCGCGCTTGCTATATCCGTCAGGCAGGGGGCCGTCGCTTCCATCATGCGAGTTGGCGACCTTACGCCCCAGGAAGCCGACATCGAGGCTGCGCGGTCGTCCCTGGAAACCGGGGGCCCTGTGCGCAGCGGCGTCTACCCGGACTTGGCCTCGCGGTTTGATTTCTGGCCCGTACAGTCCGCGCAGGGTCAGACAGCGGTCATCGGCCTAGCGTTCAATCCGGACGAACGTCCAGCGGCGCCCGACGGGCCGGCGAGGACGGTCGCAAGTATCTTGGCGCTGGCGCTTGATCGGCCGTCAGGGCGGGATAAAGCCGCGGCCTTCTGATATCGCCGCTTGTTCCGCTGCCCCTTACTCTACAAGCCCTGCAAGCGCTCCCCCTCCGAAGCCCCTGGCAAGGCGCGTAAGCAAGGCTGGCGGCTTGGGCTGCCCCGGAGGACTGATCACCGGATTGCGGGCCCGTGGCTTTTGTTTGACTTGCAGCCTGCAACTCTTCAATTTCGGCTATTCGTACCCCCTCACCTGGCGAGACGAAGATGCCGAGTCATGCAGACATGTCCGACGTGCTTAACCGCATCCTTGATACGGCGGCGGACAATCTCAGGTTTGCAAAGATCCTGGTCCAGCTTGGCCTCGATCCCAACAACATCACCTATGACGCGCTATTCAACCGGCTGTTCGAGATTGCGCTGGCCAACATCACGCTCGCCAACCTGTTTGCATTGATCGGGTCCATCTTCTTCGTTGCTACGCTGTTGACCCACACCATGGTGCCGCTGCGGATCGCCAACATGATCGGCTGCGCCTTCTTTGCAATCTTCGGCGCGCTCACCGGCACCATCACCACCTTTCTCCTGTATCTCCTGATGATCCCAATCAACGCCTATCGCCTGCGGCAAATGCTGGTTCTGGTGAAAAAGGCCCGCAGCGCCACCCAAGGCGACACTTCGCTGGAATGGCTGAAACCGTTCATGACCGAGCGCAAATACCGCCAGGGCGAGGTGCTGTTCAAAAAAAACGACGTTGCCCAGGAAATGCTGCTGACCGTTACGGGCAAGTTCCTGGTCAAGGAAATTGGCGTCGAAGTGCCACCGGGGCGGTTGATGGGCGAACTGGGATTTCTGACGCCGGACAACCGGCGGACCGCCACGATCGAATGCATCGAGAACGGCCATGTGCTGACCATCACCTACGAGAAGCTGCTGGAGATTTATTTCCAGAATCCGCAGTTCGGATATTATTTTCTCGTCCTGACGAGCCAGCGCCTGCTGGAGAACATCGGACGACTCGAGGCCGATATCAAAGAGAGCAAGATTTCCAACCCTGCGGCGGCGACCAGCGCCTAGGCGCCTCCAGGCGAAATGGGCCCATTCCGAGCCGATTTTTCGATCAAAAACACGATACGCCGTTCGCTGTGCTCGCGAACTTCAAGCTTGTCGCCGGTTTGCTGGACCAGCGCGGGAATATCGATCACGGCGAGCGGATCGGTGCAATGGACCTCCAGCCGTTCGCCCGCCGGCAGCCTCTCCAGCGCCTTGCGCGTTCTGAGCGCAGGGAGCGGACATTTAAGGCCGGTCAGATCGAGCGTCGTCGTCTCCATGCCTTCATCCTTCGCAATCGGCCCTTTAACCGCGCCAGGAATAGCACACTGCCTTCTTTCACATCGAGCCCGCAGATCGTGCCAAGACCTTCTCGACCGAAGTTGCCATTTTCAGCACGAGGTTTGCGACCGCCGGAATGTCATCCAGGTGAACCTGGGGCAATTCGGTTTCCAGCCTGGCATCGGTCACAACAGCCACAATAGCGGGATCGCCGGGGAACAACGGCGGCTTGCCATTGGCGCTGCGGTGCACCTCAATCTTTTGGTGCGGCTCGGCCTTGAAGCCCTCGACGAGGACAAGATCGACCGGGGACATCCGAGCCAGAAGCTCCGGCAATCCCGGCTCACGCGCCCCGCGCAGCTCGTGCATCAGGGCCCAACGCAGGCCGGAGGAGACCATGACCTCAGCTGCGCCGGATTGCCGGTGAATCCAGGAATCCTTGCCGGGCGTATCGACGTCAAAACGATGATGGGCGTGCTTGATCACCGAGACACGCAGGCCTTCTTTGTTCAAATGCGGAATGAGCAGCGACAACAGCGTCGTCTTGCCCGCTCCGCTCCAGCCTGCCAGACCAATGACCTTCATCCAATACTTGCCCCTTGCCAGATCGTATCCATCCCGAGCCGCTTTATAGCCGCCTTCTCTGGAATGTCATGCTAGCCTCATGCGCATGGATGATCTGCTGGTCCATTTCCTTGCAAGAACAGAGGGCCCACCGTGATGGTTGACCCCATGCCCAGCCTTGCCCCGACCCTTCCCCCGACCCTTGGCGTCGTGCTCGCGGGCGGCCTCGCCCGGCGGATGGGCGGGGTCGACAAGCCGATGCAGCGGATGGGCGGCCGAAGCCTCCTCGAGCGGGTGGTGGAGCGCCTGTCGCCCCAATGTGATCGCCTGATCCTGAACGCCAATGGCGATCCCTCACGTTTTGCCGCATTCGGGCTTCCGGTCGTGGCCGACGGGCTGGCGGATTTTCCGGGGCCGCTTGCGGGAATTCTCGCGGCGCTGGAATGGACCGCCGCCAACCGGCCCGATATCGCATGGGTGGTATCGGTCGCCGCAGATTGCCCGTTCCTGCCAGGCGATCTCGTCTCGGGGCTGCATCGGGCGCGGGCCGCCGAGAATGCCGAACTGGCGGTGGCGGCTTCCGGCGGGCAGACCCACCCCGTGATCGGGTTGTGGAATGTGGGTTTGCGGCAAGCATTGCGACAGGCGCTGGTCGTGGAGGACATCCGCAAGATCAGCAGCTGGACCGCCCGCCACCGCCTCGCCTCCGCGACCTGGCCGATCGAGCCCATCGATCCCTTTTTCAATGTCAACACGCCCGAGGACATCGCGAGAGCCGAAACGCTGGCGATGCAGGATAAGGCCTAGGCGCCTCATCTGACGCCCGCGCTGAAATCGCGACGGCGGTGTGAGAAGCAGCCCTCAAACAAGATCCGGGGTCACCGACCCAACCAGCGCCAGACGTTCCGGTAGGTCGCCTGCGCGGCTTGCGACCCGTGTTGCGGGATCGGCGGTCACATTGTAAGGGAGGGGCGCATCGTTGCTGCCGCTAGCCTGCGGCATCGGCGGGCCTGTAGCTCAATGGTTAGAGCCGGCCGCTCATAACGGTCTGGTTGCAGGTTCGAGTCCTGCCGGGCCCACCAATGATATCAAGCATTTTGCCTGCATCGGCATACTCACTAATTTTTGCCGCCTCAGATACCGCCTCAGAAACAGTGCCAATTTGTTCGCGCTGCGTCTACTGGTCCATCTTGGAATAACGAATAGGTCCTCAAGCATATCGCTTCCTTAACTCGAAGAACTGCTCGATATTTTCAAAAGGGATAGGAATGCTTCGATTTCCAGATCGGATGTAGAGGCATACCTGGCCTTCCTTTCTGAAAAACGTGATTTGCGAGCGGGAACCAATTTGAATCCGAGCAACAAGTCGATTAGAAAACGTCACCTTCTGTATTGACACGTAGGAGTTAACCGCCTGGCCGTCGATAAAATGCTCTTCCACATAGCTACGCAGCTGGAGTTCCCAAGCATCGAACTCTTGTTCCGGCTTCTTGAGCAGAGCGAAATCGTCCTCAATTCCGACGACGTTTCCGTTGTCCTCTACGCCAATCAACAACGTGCCACCTGCTGAATTACAGAATGCCGCTATCGTCTTGATTGCGGAGAACAACACTTCTTGAGACTTAAGCTCGGCAATCGAGGAGTCAGGTTTATATGTCTTCTTCTTTCGATCTAAAAGCATTGAGGATTTGAACTCAAGCAGATCCGACTCTCCGTAACTGATTTCCCGTTCGACAATGGCAGTCAAGTCGGGGGTACTTTTCCTCCGCAGCACGCGCGATTGCGTGAAATTACCCTCTGAAATGTGCGGAATACATTCGACGTCATAATACGAAAGAGCCTTTTCAAGCTTTAAAAGGTTGCCCAGCAATTCTGTGGCGGACCAGCCGTACTCGGCAAAAATTGCTTCAATTGTCCTCTCCACTGGCGCTGAAAGCGCATTCACTAGGGAAGGACATGCTATCGGCGAACCAGACATCACACGATCGTCAATCGTTGAATCTCGCTTCCAATCGAAACTTTTCGAATTTCCCAGAACTCTGCCAGCCCTGCTGCCCCCTTCATCAGCGCTTCAAAGCATTCCCTATTTATAAAATAGCGCTGAAATAGATCAGCGCGATCCGCATATCCTATGACCTTTTCTCGCAGAAATTGGGAAGGAAGCTTCTTTCTCCATTCATTGTTGCTGGACCGGTGCATAGGGATCAGGTTCGCTGCCGAATTGACCCAATCAACCTTTGAAATATCAGAATCTAGTACGTGCCGTTGGTCGCTATTGATATTGTTAGCGCACCAATCCTTTGGAAATATGTGGTGTAACGTCAACCCTTCGGACGCCAATGAGATATCAAGCTTCGGATCAACAATATCTTTGGAGGCCCGCGCGTAAAGCAGCAACAGGCTGCCACGCCGGAGAGCTCCCGCCTGAGAGCCGTCCGAGACTACGTCGAGGATGCTGTTAGGATCTACCGCTCCAACATAGTCATCAAGCCAAGCATTAGCCGCCGCCTTCCACGCCTCGATAGGCCCCGATAGATTTGTCTTTGCAAGAAACTCCTTTATCTCTCGAATGTCAGTACCGATCTGAGTCAGAAAGCCCTGATCGTATCGGGTGTCGAATACGTTTCGCCAAAAAAACGCACGGAACAAATTGTCGAGATGAATCTTCTTCCATTTCAGATTCTTCGGTTTATCGAACTCAAGATACCATCGAAGCGCGATGTAGATGCTAGCTGAAGCCGGGTAAGGACAATGCTTCATTGCGAAGTGCCCCCCAGCAGTCGCTTCCTGAAAATCTCCGATAAATGATGCGAAAATCGCATCGCTATCGAAAATCCTCTGCCACATTGCGACAGGTATCGCCAACAGGTCTTGAGATTTGACGCTAGTTATCCGAGTGGCTCTTCCGCCCGTGAGCTGACGAGGCTCTGGCTTGTTATCCAAAGCCACGTGCGATGCTGCGACAAATTGCGCGATAAGTTCTGGACGGTCACGAGTTGAGCTCCAACCCACTGCACCATCAAGCTCACCAAGTTCATCGATCTTATCCCGCAAAAGTATTGGTCCTCCCGCCAGCCCAGCGGTGTCGCTGTAAAGCCAAGAATGAATTAGGTCGACGGTGGAAACCTTAGTGCCGGTGGTATTGAGCGTCTCAAATATCTCGCATATATCAGCGAGCGAGTAGTTCCGAGGTACCGTGTATACGGCGATCTTTGTATTTATTATTCCGTTGAAGGCAGTTTGGAGAACCTTGTTACGCCGCTCCAATTCTGCTTCAGGCGGTAATTGCCCTTCGGAATAAAACCCAGGATCGCGAAGATGCTGAAGAAAATTCATCCAAGTTTCAAAAATTTTGTCCGGATCAAGTACCTCTAAGGGAAATAGACCCTGCGAAATCGAAACATTTAGCTTGTGAAGATTCTTTCTCTGAACGTCCTTTTCTACAATATATTTCACGCGCTCGGAGTCATCCGTCGCTGTAACATCGAGATAATAACGTCCAGCAGTTCGATATCCTCCAGATGTTGCCCGAAGACCTCCAAATGCCAAAGCGAGCGCAGTCGACCGCTGTCTTCCGTCTAGAAGCGCATAGTAGCGACCGGGTTTTTGCGCCGGATCACCGAAAAACTTCGGCATTGTCTTACCGGCTTCAGCGCTCCAATCGGGGATTGAAATGTGTTCCAACGATAGTTGGCTGGCCTCTTCTTGCTCCCAAAGCGTAACCATTCCAATCGGTTTCGCGTCTATAATGGAATTGATCAAGGCGATAGTTGCGGCCGTACTCCAAACAAAGTCTCGCTGGAACTGCGGCGCCAACCACTCACCCGATTTAAGCTTCTTTATTATACCGGGGACGTTGGTTTCTGAAACATCGAGACTGGACAAATCATTTTCCTCGTTAGGTTGCGCGACCGATGATGCTTATTGTCGTCACCGCTATCGGCTATCTATTCCTTTATATATTTCTTCATCCGACTCGAAGGATGCAGAACGATATTTTGTTCTAACAAAACCTTTTCGATTACGGAGCCCACGTCCAACAGACTGTGAAAGGGCTTTGGACTACCTGGATCGATCCCATGCGATTTGTTTCGTTCGATCCTTACAACGCCGCTAGACCATGCGTGCTTAGGAATGACCTTACCGGCCTCCGTTGCGATGTTGTTTGTCCAAAACCGCAATTTTATTTCGATCATTTTTTGACCGTGCTCGGCCTCTAGAGACTCTAGCTTTTCCGTCCCAGCCATAACCCCTCCTAGTTGTAACATCCCGACGAACTTTACCCTTGGTCGCGCCCATTGATACAGCTAAAATTATACGGCGGCGCTCAGTTCATGATGTTTGGCAATGGGCCCAACGGTGTCCTGACATCGCTCAGAGAATCATCGTTTTCTGGCTCGCCGCTCTCGCCCGACTTTGGTGGCAGCCGGTATATTGGAAAACATTTCCCCTAAACTAATACCGAGAGAACGAGCTACCGCAAAAAGCGTCGCCAAGCTGGCGTTGCGCTCACCGCGCTCCAGGATGATGATGCCCATAGACCTTCTCTAGCACCTCAACGCTCATGCCTAAGTAGCCCGCGGCTTGCCATCGGTCCGTCCCCGATTGCATGAGCCAAGTCGCCGCAGTGTGGCGCAAGGTATGGGGCGTGACCTTCGCGGACAGACCGGCAAGGGAAGCCGCACGTCCAAAGCCCGTCTTAACCGACATCACTGGCTTCCCATGCCATTCGACGAAGTGGCTTTTGGCAATACCCAGTCTTGACGTGCACAAATTATTTACCAGCGGCGCGGACGTTGAGAAAATTGCTCGACACCGACTTCAGTTTGGAGATCGATCTAATGGAATCGATGGTCGCCATCGCTAAGTGGCCGAGAGTCCCTCGATGATAACGCTACGTATTTACGGTCGTCACGACGGGTCATTGGCGTTTGACCTACGCCATCTTATCGATTTGCTTGCACCTCGCTCCTTGGACGCGAGTTGGAACATTCTTCAAAATCCGCAACTCCAGCCTCCAAGCTAACGGGCATAATCATAGAAGACCCGCTCTGTCGGACAACGGTCCACTGAACAGCGTGGATAAAACAGCGTAAATGCGATGTCCGCCTTGTGGGTAAAAATGCGAAATACTCCGAGCGAGCCGGCAAACCTCAAGCTTGGCCCGCCTTGATCCAGTTATAGGATTTGCAACAGTCGGAACGGCAGCCCGCAGGCATGGGTTCAGCCGCGTCTTGTCGGCCTCTTCGGCGGCAGGTTTCAAACGCACGAGAAATTTCTGATACCAGCACAGCCGTTTGCTCGGCCCACAAGGCTCGCCTATCGACACATATATATTGAATCGCACTTGCGGCGCGAAGGCCCGCGGATTCCGGAGCGCTGAGGCCGGTTTCAAAGTAACGTGGCCCCCAAGCGCTCTCGACAAGGCAAGTGAATTCGGGGTATGAGCGTTGTACAGTAAGCACTGTTTAGGCTTCCCAGATGTGGTGCTCTCGCCCTCGAAGAGTTGAGTCGTGAATATCTCAATCATGTTCTGCGGCCTTGAGCACTAAGCCCTGAAATTGGAGGCATCGTATGAATCAGCCGGCCAGAAATACCGGAAATGCGCGTTCTGCTGCTGCGTCGTCGATCGCCGATGTGCCATTGATGGAGATCTACCGACATCAGAGCCGGATTTCGGCCGTCGATATCGCCATCCGCCAAGGCATCTCCGGCGGCAAGTTTCAATTTAATTACTGGCCAATGACCGGTCAGGAAAACATTCCAGCCGCGCTGGCGCCAAATCTCACCAAGAATGACTACTTGGTGACGACCTATCGGGGCGTACACGATCATATCGCCAAAGGCGTTCCGTTGCGCGGGCTGTTTGCGGAGGCCCTGGGGCGGGCGGTGGGACTGAACAAGGGTAAGGGCGGTACCGCGCATCTGACCGATCCGGGGACGGGCTCGATGTTGACGACGGCGATCGTGGGCTCTGGAGCGCCGATTGCGAACGGTCTGGCGCTGGCGGCGAAATTCCGCGGCACTGACCGCGTTTCGGTTGTCAGCTTTGGAGACGGTGCCACCAGCATCGGCGCTGTTCACGAAGCCTTGAACCTGGCCGGCGCATGGAAGTTGCCCGTGGTATTCTTGCTTCAGAATAACGGCATCGGTGAATACACCCTGGTTCCGGGGTACACGGCAACAAGGCAGTTCGTGGACCGTGCCGTTGGATATGGCATCAAGGGCATTCGCGTCGACGGCAACGACCCGGTCGCGATGTATCGTGCAGCCAAGGACGCGGTCGACACCTGCCGCTCGGGAAATGGACCGGTGTTTCTCGAGGCCGTGACGACACGGCTCGGCGCCCATTATGGTGTTGCGCCGACCAATCATCTGCCGAAGGAACAACTGGACGCCGCAAAAGCCGCGGAACCCATATCGAGGACGCGGCGTCTGATTATCGAAAACGCCATCGCTACAGCCGAACAACTGGACGCTATCGACGCCGAGTCCAAGGCCGATGTTCAAGAGGCCATTACCTGGGCGCTGGCCCAGGAACCCACCGAAGTGAACGAGACTTTCAAGGACGTCTACACAGATTCAACCACGTTCCCGGATCCCGCTTCGAAGCGGCCGGCGGTCGCTTCCGAGACCGGCGCCGAGGGGCCGACGGCGGTGATGTCGATGGCAGAAGCGATTTGCAGCGCGCAGGATGTGGCGATGGCGGCAAATCGCGAGGTCATCGTGCTCGGCGAGGACGTCGGCGATCCCCCCGGGGGGGTCTATCTGACCCAAAAGGGGCTGCAAGCCAAATACGGAGCGGATCGCATCCTTCCCACACCGATCGCCGAGACTGCGATCATCGGCGCGGGTATCGGCGCGGCACTGGCCGGGATGCGTCCGATTTGCGAAATCATGTTCAGCGATTTCCTGGGTGTTTGCATCGACCAAATCGCAAATCATGCCGCAAAACAGCGCTACATGTCCGGTGGCAAGAGCCACGTGCCGATGACCATCCGGGTGATGGGCGGGCCAAACCCGTTCGGCGGCAATGGCGCGCAGCACAGCCAATCGCTCGAGTCCTGGCTGCTGCACATTCCCGGACTGAAGGTGATCTATCCATCGACGGCGCGGGAAGCTAAGGGGTTGCTGGCGTCATGCATCCTGGATGACGACCCCACCGTGTTCCTCGAGTCGTGCAAGTTGATGCACACCAACAAGGGTCAAGTGCCGCTGGGTGATTTCCGGATTCCCCTGGGTGTGGCCGATGTCAAGCGCAAGGGCAAGGATCTCTCGGTCATCACTTACGGTTGGCAGGTTCACGAGGCACTGGCCGCGGCCGAGACGCTCGCTGCCGAAGGTATCGATGTCGAAGTCGTCGACCTGCGGTCGCTGCTTCCGCTTGATTACCAGACCGTGTTCGAATCGGTACGCAAGACACGGCGCGCGCTCGTCCTGCATGCGGCTACCCGCTTTTGCGGGTTTGGGGCCGAAATTGCCAGCACCATCGCCGAGGTGATGCATGGCGAACTCAAGGGGCCTGTTCGTCGGATGGGCGGAGAGTTCACGCCGATCGCATTCGCCAAGGCGCTCGAAGCAGTTCAGATGCCTCGTGCAGCCGCTGTCACGGACGCCATGCGCCAGATCATGACAAGAGGAGATCGCTGAGTGGTCACGGTTACAGTTCCATTGCTTTCGATGGGCATGAGTGAAGGCAAGATCGTCGAGTGGTTTGCCGAGAACGGTTCCGTGGTTGCCGAAGGGCAACCCCTTTACGCCATGGAGTTCGAGAAGTCCGTGATGGACATCGAATCGCCTGCCGCCGGAACGCTGACGCACAAGGCGGAGGTGGGCACGACGCTGCCCGTCGGCGCGGAGGTCGCCGAGATCACCCCGTAGGTCCAGGCTGCGGCCCCCTCTCGCTTGTGAGCCGGTCTGTCTGAATGCGCTGTAGGCAGCTAATTTCGGATAGGTTCGCGCTTGGTCACTTTTTGCCGCCGGGCATATCGCCGGGTCATCGCCGACACCTTACCTCGCTTCTCACAATGAAATTGTGGGAACCTTCTCGGCAGCGCGCCTATCGACAACGACAATGCTCTAGCGACCTTGAAACACCGGTTTTCGTTTTTCCTTGAATGCAGTGATCGCTTCGGTGTGATCCGCCGATGTCGCCAGACGAACCGTATTTATAGCCTCACTGTCCAGCACCTCTTGCAAAGTACCGTGCGTCGCTCGTTGGAAGTTACTCTTGATCCAACGGTGTGCGAGCGTGGCCCCTTGCGCGAAGCCCGCCGCCAACCGTGCAGTTCCGTCGGCCAGGTCGGAATCATCGAACACCCGGCTGAGTATGCCGAGGCGAAGGGCATCCTCCGAACTGATTGGCTCGCCTAGCAGGAAGAGCTCCTGCGCCTTCGCAACGCCAACCAGCCGCGACAAGAAGTAGGTGCCGCCATTGTCGCCAGAAAGACCTATCTTCACAAAGCTGGAAATCAAGCGAGCCGACTTCGCGGCAAGCCTGAAATCGCAAGCCAACGCCCAACCGAGACCTGCGCCTGCTGCAACGCCATTGATTGACGAGATCGTTACTTTCGGGCTCTCATGCAAAGCTATGATCGCTTCGTGCTTACGTTTCAGTTCGTCACTCCGGGCTTCGAATGTGAGGCTGGAGGTTGTCCCTTTCATCGCCTTGATATCACCGCCAGCGCTGAAGGCGCGGCCCGCGCCGGTCAAGACAATAACCGCAATTGCGGGGTCACGGTTGAGCCGCGGGATCGCTTCTCCTAATGCGTCAAACAGGCCCTCAGAGAAAGCATTCAGGCTTTCAGGACGGTTCAACGTCAGCGTTGCCACACCATTTTCGATCTTTTGCAACAGCGGGTGTTCCATACGAATTTCTTCCATAATCGACGAATGGCATTCTCTGCGCTGCTCGTAGCAGCGACGGACCTGACCTGCTCCTGATTCTCAATTTCGAAGGCTAACTTCGTGAAGGCGCAACGTGGCTAGCTGGACCGGCCTGGTAGCTCTACCCTTGTATCCTGTTACTTGCGACGAGCGAGGGTTCCTGGTCCTACCATCGCGTGCCTCGATAAGAGGAATTTCACCTCCAATCCGTTAGTGGACCCCCGAACCGGCCAACTGAAGCTCCGCTCGCCGCCGATGTCGAGGTGCCGAAAGCAAAATAACAAGTATGGGTTGGCTGGGCGGACAACTAGCAGGTTGTCAAAAGATCAACCGCCTCTCTCGATGGCTATCCAGGCGGGCATAACCCTGTCGAGACATTCCCGCCTGCTAGAACGGCCTTTCGGAACATGTTTCGCCATTGCGAACGTGGCGAAAGACCGAGGAATGAATCGGTCGATGGCACTGAACTATTCAGCAACAGCATCGCCGATTTTCCGCTACTTGCCAGCCGAATCATTTTGCGACAAGGACGGCTCCCATTTCCGGGAGCTCTTAAAGCCCGCGACAGATAACCAAAACGATAATCACATTTCCGACGACAAAGGTGCGACTCTCGTCGCCCGGGTGATCAGTCCGTCTACGGCGATGATGCGTTGGCCTGAGCAGATCAGGGGATTAATGTCGATTTCCTGGACCGCATCGCGCAAGTCGTCCGCGAGTTCAGAGACGCGCACGACGATATCGGCAAGGGCATTTCGATCGATCGCCTCGCTGCCGCGAAAACCGTCAAACAGCTGGGCGCCCTTCAACTGCGAAAACAACGCCAGCGCCTCTTTACGGCTCACCGGAGCGAGCGCCGTGGCCGTGTCGCGCAACAACTCAACGAAAATGCCGCCGAAACCAACCAGGACCAGCGGCCCGAAGATCGGATCGCGGCGGCAGCCGACCACAACCTCCAGCCCGGCTGGAATCATGGGCTGCACGAGCACGCCCGAGATTTTCGGAGACGGAAATAGCTTGGCCGCGTTCGCCATTATTTCACGATACCCGTGGCGCAGAGAAGACTCGTCGCGCAGATCTAGCCGAACGACGCCTGCCTCGGTCTTGTGGAGGATATCGGGCGATTCCAGCTTCAGCACGACGGGATAGCCCGCCTTCGCACCGGCCAGAACGGCTTCGTCCTCATTTTGCACCACGGCTTCACCAACCACGGGCAAGCCATATGCGGCAAGCAGCTGCTTTGCTTCACGCTCGGTCAGCACGCTATTCTGGCTCGCGGCTAAAACTTTGCGCGCCAGCACTGGCGCAGAGGCCGGTGATAGCCTTTCCACTTTTGTGCAAGAAAGCCGCTCGGCCTGAAATGCGTGCCAGCGCTGCCAAAGTTTGAACGCGTGAAACAATGTATCTGATGACCGAAACACCGACAGGTTCGGGTCCTGTTCTGTCGCAATTGCGCCCTCGCCTTCCCACCAATTTGAGCACCAAAGGATGAAGACGGGTTTTCCAAGTTCCTTGCCGACCCGTCCGATCACATGTTGGCGATCAGCGACTCCCGCCGCCACGAATACGTTCGGCACAACGAGTCCGGCGAAATTTGTATCGCTGAGCAGGGCTCGTGCGCATGCCTCGAAGGTGGCTACGTTAGCTGTGACCGTCGCGGTGACATCACATGGATTGGCGACGGAAGCATATTCGGGCACATGCTGCTGGATCGACTTGCAGGTTTCCTCCGATGGCTGTGGTAGGCCCACCTGATGCGCATCTGCCCAATCGGCCATCATGATGCCGACGCCGCCCGAATTGGTCAGAAGCGCGACACCGTCCGCCTTTGGGGCCGGTGCCTTGGCTAGGAATGCGGCGGTCTCGATCATCGCTTCATGACGCGTGACCGGTAACATGCCGCTCCTCTTGGCCAACGCATTGAACGCTTCGGCCGATCCCGCCAGTGAACCGGTATGAGATAGCGCGGCCTCATTTCCCGTTTCGCCGGTAGCCAGCTTGAAAACCACAACCGGCTTGCTAGCCTTCGCCGCAAGTTCAGCCGCTTCAACCAGACGGTCGGCCGATGCGACGCCTTCGACCATCAGAACGATCGACTTGCACTCTGGCTTCTCCGCAAGATAGGCAAGCCCGTCCGCAACATCGACGTCAACCGAATTGCCACATGTAATTGCGTGACTGATGGATACGCCGTGCTTGCAGCTCTGAAGCGCAGACATCGCTACGGCGCCAGATTGTCCTACGAGCGCGATCGCATGGTCGGAGCGATGCGACTCGGGCAAACCCGTGGTGAATGAGCAATAGGTCTTGTTCCAGAAATCGACAAAGCCGATCACATTGGGGCCGAGGATTCGAAGATTGGATGAGCGCGTGATGGCCGCCAATCGTGCCTGCAGCGCCCGATGTTCATCCCGTCCAGTTTCCGAGAACCCTGACGCGAAAACGATAGCTCCGCCGATTCCCAGCGCGGCGGCCTCCTCTACGACCGGAACAGACAGATCGCGATTGACGCAAAGAATGGCCAGATCGGGTACTTCGGGCAAGTCCGACAAAGTCGGATGGCAAGGCCGCCCACTGATCGAGTCGTAGCGTCCGTTCACGAGATGAATGCGTCCACCAAAACCGTTGAGGTTGACGAGTTGCCGTGCGCCAAATGCGGTGGGATTCGGCGATGCGCCCACTATGGCAATGCTGGCGGGCTCAAATAATCGCGCCAGATCTGCTCGGCGATAGATGCCGCGATTCCCGCTCATTTGGTCCTCCCAGACTGAAGAAGGCTGTTGTCACAGTGCGCTCAGGTGATGCCGCTGGTCGACGCGAGCGCCCCAGTGTGCCGAGACGTATGATTGTAAGAACTCGAAGAATAGGTGAAAACTAGCGATACAGCTCGAAAATAACGCGCGATCGCAGTTTGCGAATTGGGCACGGCCACGTAAGTTGCACCTCAAAACAATCAACCGATGCGGAAGCACCGCGTTGTCGGGTTCGAACCCCAACCCTGACTTTAACGGCGAGACCGTTGCCTCCGAAATGAACCAAAGCCAGATCATTCCGCCAGACTAAGTAATTCTATCACGTCATCAACTCTGGCAAGGTCTACGTGATGCAGCAACAGATCTGTGGGATTTTGCGGGGCCTTGCAGACTGCCGATGGCCCCAGGTCGGTGACTCAGAATAAGGGTGGCACAGAGCATGCCCGCGGAGCCAAGAACCTGCGCGGCGGGCAATCCCTGCAATTTGGCGAACATCGCTCTCCTTTTTGACCTCTATTAAGCAAGCGATGACGCCAAACTGATCCCCTGATCCCCTGATCCCCTGATCCCTGTCGATTCGGGATATCTGGCGCACCGATAACAAAAGTTGAAACGGGAGGAGAGCCTAATGACGGAGTGGCTCACCGCGTGAAGCTTATAATGGCGTCGGCAAATGCTTCGGGCTTTTCGACGTGAGGATAATGCCCCGATCCCGGAATCACTTCGAACTTGGCCTTCGGCAATACCGCGGCATACGCGCGCCCGTACGACTCTGGCACCACACGGTCGTTATCGCCCCACAGCACCAGCGCGGGAACGCCGATGCGATGAAGGCGGGCCTTCAGCTTCGGATTATATCCATTCGGATTCCAGTTAAAGAGGGCGAATGCCTCTCGATTACGCGTGAAATAAAGGATTTCCTCATCGCTCATGCTTTCGAAATCAAGGTTATTGAAGGCCGCCAGACCGGCCTCGCGATCGTGGAAAAGGAAGTTCGGAAGATCCGGAATGGCGACGGCAAAATAATCGGCCACGTCCTGGGTTTCCCGATCACCGAACTTGCAGCCGAGGCTTCCGGCAAGGACAAGATGGCTCACGCGTGAACAGCATTTCGTGGCGATCTCAGAGGCGATCCAGCCGCCAAGCGACGATCCGACCAGCACAACGTCTCTGAGATTCATCGCATCCATCAGATCGAGGTAAAAGTAAGCAAGATCGTCGACCGCCGAAAACCGGCCGGGCAATTCGGACGCCCCGAATCCGGGATGCGAGGGGGCGATAACCCGGAACTTCGACTTCAAGCGCTGCAGGAATGGCAGCTGTTCGTGAACGCCATCGACCGGGTGAAGGTACAGAAGCGGACGGCCCTCTCCGATCTCCAGATATTCGATCTTGATCCCGTCGATTTCCGCTTTCAGGGGAAGCGGTCGATGCATGTAGCCCATGGCTGTTTCCGCACTTTCGAATTTGACCGCGTCTGTCGAAGAATGGGTCGACACAGCCCGGGTCAGTTCAGCGCCTTGAACTCTTTCATCCGTGGGTAAATCTCGGCGGCGAAGAGCTTGAGGCTGTCGAGGACGTCGCGATGTTCAATCAGGTGGCATTGCGGCATGAAGAGCAGATGACCGAACCCACCCACGCCTTGCCGGAAGGTGTCAATTTGGGCAACAACCTGGTCCGGCGTACCCGACATCAACATGCCGTTGGCGGCCATGTAGTCCAGCGGCGAGTTTCTGACATCCAGCGGCTTGCCGTCGTTTGTCGGGATCGAAGGCGAGCGGATGGTGCCGTTCTTTCCTTTTCGCAGCGCCTGCACATAGGCCGCCGGCGGCTGATACCCCGGAGGGCTTGCGGCCCATGGTTGAATCCGTTCCAGGCTGGCCAGATACGGTCGTAACGCATTGGCCCTTTCTGTTGCCTGCGCCTCGCTGTGGGCCGTTGTCAGAACCGTGAGATAGGCGAGGCGATCGTCCGGAGCCGGCTCTCCGTGCACCTTGTGGTATTCGTCGCGGTACGCCGCGAACAGAATCTTGGCGAGGTAACCGCAAAGGAACGTCGCAAAGACGATCTTCTTTCGCGCGGCCCAGCGCGCCGAATCCGTACTGTGGCCAGGAATCCACATCGGCGGCATGGGTATCTGCCAGGGCCGAGGAAAGCAGTTAACCATGCGGTATTGGAAGAATTCGCCCTCCCAAGTGAACGGGCCGGTGTGCGTCGTCATGGCCTTGACGATAAAATCGAACGCTTCCTCGTAGCGCTCGCGTGCGCGAACCGGGGTAACGCTGGAGGCAAAGGGCTCCCAATTGGCGCCCCGTACCAGACCAAGATCGAGCCGCCCTTCGGACAGGACGTCGATGGTGGCGAATTCCTCCGCCACGCGCAGGGGATCGGTTCGGTTGGTGATCAGGCAGCCAAGCGACAGAAGCCGGGCTTTTTTGGTCTGGCGCGCAAGGGCACCGAGATCCTGCAACACCGACGGCCCCATTGTATTCGTCGTCGCATGGTGCTCATTGACCATGATGTCCATGCCGAGATCGTCCGAAACCAGCCACTCCTCGAAACGCAGATTCTTAATTTCACGTACTTTCGCCGGATCGAGAACACTGCTCGGCACGGTCAGCCGGATCGGGCCCGCATAGTCGGTGAAGGGAGTATAGGCTTGCTCGCTGAAGTGCCAGGCTCTCATACAAATCTCCGGCTCCGATTTCGTTTGTGCCCGCGCAACGCGATGGCACTCGCGAACATCGTACGCATCCGAGGCTAGCGCCATCGATGGAATAGCTCAAACACCTGTCGTTCAAATTCATAAATGCGAATTGCTGCGCGGCAAACATGGGATGCCACAAAAATCCGTTAGTCTGATCGGAACCTCGATACTGCACTATGATTTTCAGGAGATTTCGGCTTGGAGACGAAACGGCGATGGGTATCCCGGCCATCCGGATCCAACTGGGGTGAATTTGGAGATGACGATCGAATAGGCAGGATGAATCTTCTGACGACCGCGCATCGTGTGGCCGCAGCAAGGGAGGTCCAGACCGGCATCGTCTTCACTCTCAGTCTCCCGCTGGATATGCCGGCGGTAAACCTTGCTTTAGGGCGCCAGCCTCCGAAAATGTTCGCAACGAGCGTCGGGCCAAGAGATACCGCTCTCGTTTATCACTATTGCATGGATCAGAGTACCGATGTCGTATGCGACGACGGCGCCGTTATTCATACGCAGCACTCCACGCAGTGGGACGCGCTGTGCCATGTCGGCAGCCGCTTCGATGCTGACGGCGACGGTGTGCCCGAGATCGTCTACTACAACGGCTATCGTCCGGAATTCGATTTCGAGACCTGGGCCGCCAACGGGCCGCGCGCCAAAACGCTCGGCATCGAGAACCTGGCGACAGCCGGTGTACAGGGCCGCGGGGTGCTGATCGACCTGCACAAGGTTTATGGCAGAAAGGACGCAGCGGTCGGATATTACGACCTGCTGAGAGCCATGGAACAGCAAAATGCCACGGTCGAACCCGGCGATTTTCTCTGTCTTTACACCGGCTATGCTGACGTTCTTTTGTCCATGGGCGGAGCGCCGGACAAGCAGGTTCTCGATCGCTGCGCGCCCGGTCTGGATGGCGGCGATCCACTGCTGCAACGATGGATCACCGATAGCGGCCTGGTCGCGATCTGTTCCGACAACATGGCGGTTGAGCGCATCGATAGAGACCGGACTCCCGGGCTGCCCCCCACATCTTGCTTGCCGCTGCATGAATTGTGTCTCTTCAAGCTCGGAATACACCTCGGCGAGCTTTGGTATCTGACCGACCTCGCCGCATGGCTCGGACAAAACAAGCGCAGCAGGTTTCTGCTGACGGCGCCGCCGCTGCGCTTACCTGGCGCCGCCGGGTCTCCAACGACGCCAATCGCAACTGTCTGAACGCCAATCGCCATGATGGAGCCGGGAGAACGAACTCACATGATTTCAGCCGACTTGAGTGGAAAGCGTATACTCGTTACTGGCGGGCTTTCGGGAATAGGCAAGGCGACGGTGGAGTTGTTTGCCGCCAACGGCGCCAGGGTTGCGGCAAACTTTCTGCCGGATGATTCAGAGGCTGCGATGCGAGCGGCGGACTGGGCGTCGCGCCGCTATGCCCATGAAATCGTTGCCGCGCCCGGCGACGTCTCCGACGCGGAGAGCGCTGAGCGCATGGTTCAAAGCGCGATCGGCAATCTCGGCGGCCTCGATTTTCTCGTCAACAATGCGGGCACGCCCGCAACCGATGGCGCAGAAACCGATTATAGCGACCTTGCGATGTACACACCCGCGTTCTGGCAAAAGGTAATCGGTACCAATCTCTACGGTCCGTTTTTTTGCTCGCGCGCAGCCGCGCCGGCACTGAAGGTTTCCGGCGGGGCCATCGTCTGCATCAGTTCCATTGCCGGCGAGAAGGGCGGAGGATCGTTAAGTTATAGTTCGTCCAAGGCAGGGCTGAATATACTGACCAAAAATCTGGCGGCGATCCTGGCACCTGACGTCAGGGTGAATGCCGTCGCCCCCGGTCTCGTCGATACACCGTGGACGATGGGATTTTCCCAGGAACGCAAGTCTCGTTCGATCGGTTCGGCTTTCATTCCGAAGCTGCTACAGCCGCAGGACGTTGCAGAGGTCGTGCTGTTCCTGTGCGCAGGACCTCCCATGATCAACGCCCAGGTTATCACCATTGACGGCGGACGGCGCTGAGCCACCCCCGGAAGCCTCTCATACCGAAACACCGTCGGCTTCGCCTCTTTCATGCCTACCCCATGTGATCCGCGTTGGAGCGCAGGAGCGGGTTAACATGAGCGACGCGTTTGGGTGCGCTGCATTATCAATGCCGACACGGCAATTTTCGGCACGCTTGGCGATTCTTTGGCAAGCTCAGCAGTTCTTGCGGCCGCATAGCATGCATGTGAATGCACAGTTCTATTTGCCGGCAAAATTCATGGACACGAATTTCCGCACCTTTCCCGAAATCGCGATGCGTGGTGTGATGGATAAGCCGAAGATTGCAGCGCGATCTTGTTTCTGGGAATTTTTGTCGCATGAGCCAACGCCAGTTAGCGGCTATCATTCAGAAGATACGGGACAACCCGGCTAACCCGCGGGCCACCATTGCGGAGACGCGTCAGAGCCATGATCAAGCTGCGAGCGCGTATCCCCTCGCTGAGGATGTAACGCGCGAGGATCTGCAAATTGCAGGGTGCGACGCCATTTCATCGGTCGCGCCGGGTTCGCGCGCCGATCGGTGCGTTCTTTATTTTCACGGCGGCGCTTATGTGATGGGCCACGCGCGCGCGTCCCGGGCGTTGACGGACGCTCTCGGGCGTGCGGCTCGTTCCAGGGTTCTCACCCCCAACTACCGTCTGGCCCCGGAAAATCCGTTCCCCGCCGCCGTCGAGGACGCGACCAGGATTTATAAGGCGTTGCTGGACGAGGGATTGCCACCGCATTGCATCGTTCTCGCCGGGGACTCCGCGGGCGGTGGACTGGCCGCCGCAACGCTGCTGGAGGCCAAGGAACGCGGCTGGCCCATGCCGGCCGGGGCGTGCCTGATCTCGCCCTGGTTGGATCTTACCTGCAGCAGCGAATCCATGACCTCAAAGGCAGCGCGCGATCCGGTGCTGACCGCCGAGCGGCTGCGCCAGCGCGCGGAAAGCTATCTCGGCGCGCAATCAAGGACGAACCCGCTCGCTTCGCCTTTGTACGGCGATTTGTCGTCGCTCCCCCCGATATACATTCAGATCGGTGAATCAGAGGTTCTTTTGGACGAAGCCATTTCATTCGCAGCCAAAGCCGCGCACAGCGGCGTCAAAGTGAGGCTCGATGCGTGGCCTTGCATGATTCACGTTTGGCACCGCTTTGCCGCCCAGCTTGAAGAGGCCGTGGCCGCGATCTCCGAAGCCGGGCTGTTTATCCATCGAACCTTCGACGCCGCAGAGACAAGCCGTATCCAGACCTGCATATCGGGCTGAAGTGAACAACCGAACGAGAGACACATGAATACGAATGACCGGCCTTTCATTGTTGGCATGGGCGGAACGCCCGCGCTAAATTCCTCATCCGAACGGGCCCTGAGAGTGGCACTGGGAGAAACGGCCCGGTTGGGTGCAGACACCGCCTTGTTCGCTGGCCCCTCGCTGCTCCTTCCGATGTACGCACCGGGGGTAGCCGGAGGAGAGGTTCAGGCCCGCGAACTGGTTGCCGCCTTGCGCAGGGCCGACGGTATAATCATGAGTTCCCCGAGCTATCATGGCGGACTTTCCGGTCTTCTCAAGAATGCGCTCGATTACACCGAGGAAATGCGGGACGACGGCCGGCCCTATTTCGAAGGGAGGGCGGTCGGGTTGATCGTCTGCGTTCAGGGATGGCAGGCCGTTGGCACTACCCTCACCTCGATGCGGTCGCTGGTTCACGCCCTTCGCGGCTGGCCTACTCCCCTTGGAGTGGGAATTAATACAAGCGCGGGCGGCCTTTCGACCGATCACTGTCAATCGGAGCAGGATGTCAGTTTGCAGCTGAAAAAACTGGCCGAGCAGGTGGTCTGGTTTGCGCGGCAGTCTGCGTCGCAGCAGAAGGCGGCTTGAACGTCCTCAGATCTTAGTCCGAATTATCGCGTGAACTTGTCAATCTGCTCGCATATCAATTTTCCAAATTCCTGCGCGCGCGCAGCGATACGGCCTGGTTTTCCGCCGATACCGACCACCAGCGGTACATTGACTTTCGGATTGGAAACGGGCGCCGCAATTGAGACCAACGTCGGCATGATTTGGACCACGGAGAAACCTTGAACACGAAACCTACTTATGTGCTGGAGATACTCCTGACACCGCGGGTCGTTTCGCGTCAGATTCCGGCGGCGCGTCACCTTGCGGATGATCGACAAGATCTGTTCATCATCGAGCGTCATCTGCAGGGCGCAGCCCGCGGCGGATTCCAGGATGGGTACGCTGGCGCCTTCGACCGCCAGAATCGTATCATGCTTGCCCGGGACAACAGCAACCATCTGCATGTTGATGTCGTTGCGCACCGATGCTGCTGCGTTCTCTCCGGTGAGTTCCGAAAGCGACTCCAGCAGATCAAGGATGCGCGTTCCGCCGAAATAGAACGGCGACAGCCACTGGCACAGGCGAACAATCCGAAGCGACGGGAAGTAGGTACGCCGCTTGTGGTCGAATGTCAGAAAGCCGGTATCGACGAGCGTGTGAAGAAGTTCGTGCGCGCTCGATCGAGGAATTCCAAGCCCGTCACTGATTTCGCTCGCCTTGCTCGGACGACGAAGGTGATAAAAGAACTCGATTACCTTCAGCGCGCGGTCGCCGGACTTGACATGCTGGCTTTGCACCTTCGGAAGTGTGAGGGAACTGATGATCGTATCGTCATTCGACTGCGCGAAAAGCTTGAAGGCATCGCCCTGTTTAAAAAGACGGCTCGGCGTCACCGTAAGTCTGGCATCGACCATTGCTCCTCCCCTGTCAGAATCGTGAACTCCGGACACCGCGCGCAAACAAGCGAATTACGCACGGGCCGCAACGGGGCACACGTTCCAACATACTCTGCAATTTCAATGCAGTGGCACGCCGATGATAACGTGAAAAGTCAATTGCGCAACAGAATGCATCAATGCTCCGGGGGGAAGGCTTCGATATGACTAGCCATTCGACAGAACCGAATTCCGATGCGGGCCTTCGGTTCGGGATGTTTTTTTCCCCTATCCACCGGCCCGACGAAAGTCCAACGCTTGCCCTCCAGCGCGACGCGGAAGTTGTCTGCCGGCTGGACGAGCTGGGATTCGATGAGGCATGGATTGGCGAGCATCACTCGACCGGCTGGGAATACGTCGGCTCACCGGAAGTGTTCATCGGCTACCTCGCGGCCCTGACCCGGCGTATTCGCCTCGGCACGGGCGTGGTCTCGATCCCCTATCATCATCCTTACAACATCGCAGAACGGCTTGTTTTGCTCGACCATCTCTCGCGCGGCCGCCTGATTGGCGGCTTTGGACCGGGCGCGCTCGTCGGCGATGCGCGCCAGCTTGGAATCGATCCTTCGCAAACCCGTCCGCGGTTCGAACAAGGGCTCGATGCCATCTTGAGACTTCTCGGTGGCGAGCGTATCTCCGTCGAAACGGACTGGTTCAAGCTTGATCGCGCGAAGCTGCAACTGCCGCCGTTCTCTCGTCCTCAATTCGAAGTCGCCGTCACGGCCACCTTTACCCCATCCGGCCCAAGGCTCGCCGGCAAGCACGGCCTGTCGATGCTCTCCCTAGTGGCGACCCAACGCGACGCCGCCAAGATGCTGAGCGATCATTGGAAGATTGCAGAAGAACAGGCGCTTTTGCACGGCAGAACGGTAGACCGAAAGCGCTGGCGTCTGGTCGGGCCGGTCCATATTGCAACGACCGAGCGGGAGGCGCGCGAGGAGGCAGCGTTCGGAATTCGGGAATGGGTCTACTACATGACCAAGGTAACGACGTTACCGCTCGTTCCCGAAAATGTCACCGAGGTTGACGATATCATCGATCACTTCGTTAACACTGGCTATGCGGTGGTCGGGACGCCGGATCAGGCCATCAAGCAAATCCAGCGACTAACCGCTCTATCCGGCGGCTTCGGCACATTTCTGATCTGGGCCAACGACTGGGCTTCACGGGAGGCAACGCTGCGGTCCATCGAGTTGTTCTCCCGTTACGTCATTCCGCACTTTCAGCCGTTTCGCACGTCATTGGTGGAATCGGAGGAATTTGCACGTTCTCATCACGCCGAGTTTGCTCCTCAGTCGGCCGCCGCCCAGCAAAAAGCATTTGACGACTACAGCAAGAGCCGGGGAAAGGGAGGTGACGATACGGCTAAGCGCTGACGGGAGGGTGGCCTTTGAATCGATTTCCGGAAATCCCCGGAATCTGCCGAATAACGCGGGAGGGAAAACACGATGGGAAAGCTGGACGGAAAGGTCGCAATCGTCACGGGTGGAGGCGAAGGCATCGGACGGGCAGGCGCATCGCTTTTTGCGCGTGAAGGTGCCAAGGTCGCGATCCTGGAGAGAACACGGAACACCGGTGAAATCACCGCAGCCGCGATTAAAGACGCCGGCGGAACCTGCGTGTTCATCGAAACCGACATGACCGAACCCTCGGCCGTGCAAAATGCATTCGACCGCGTGATGGATCTCTGGGGCAGTCTCGGGGTGATTTACAACAATGCCGGCGGAGGATCGAGCGCTGCAGACGGCCCGGTGACGAAGGTCGCCGACGAAGAATTCTGGCGTATGATCAAGCTCAATCTGTTCAGTGTGTGGACATCGTGCAGGATCGGAGTTCCGCTGCTAATCGCTAATGGCGGCGGTTCGATCATCAATACGACATCGATCGCCGGCCTGCGGGGCCTGGTCGGGATGGATGCCTATACCGCGTCAAAGGGGGGAATCATTTCGCTGACCCGGTCACTGGCCGTGCAATTCGCGCCAAACAAGGTGCGGGTCAATGCGGTGGCGCCTACCTCAATCCAGACCGAACGCGTGATGCGCGCGCGCAAGGACAACAACGCTGCCCCCAACACCAAGAATCTGCTCGGGCCGGGAGATCCCGCCGATGTGGCGAATACCGCTCTCTATTTGGCAAGCGATGAGGCCAAGCTGATCACCGGGCAGATTCTCGGAGTCGATTCGGGATATCTGGCGCACTGATCTTTATGAACCAAAGCCAGATCATTCCGCCAGACTAAGTAATCCCATCACGTCATCAACTCGGACAAGGTCTAGGTGACGTAGCAACACATCCGTGGGATTTTGCGGACTTGCTGGCCGCCGATGTCCCCATGTCAGTGACTTAGAATAAGGTTGGAACAGGAACATGCCCGCGGAGCCAAGAACCTGCGCGGCGGGCAATCCCTGCAATGTGGCGAATATCGCTCTCTTTTTTGGCCTCTATTTAGCAAGCGATGACGCCAAACTGATCCGCTGATTCCTGTCGACTCGGGATATCTGGCGTACTGATAACAAAAGCTTGAAACAGGAGGAGAACCAAATGATTTTGATTGGACAAATGGTACATGAAAAAAGTCGCCGCCTTTTTGCGGCGGTCGCGTTTAGTGTCATGGCATTGACGGTTTCGGCAGACGCCCAAACCACAGAACCGATAAAAATTGGCTTCCTTGGGACTCTCACCGGCCCCGCCGCATTCCTGGGTATGAATGGACGATATGGAGTTGAGCTGGCGGTGAAGGAAATCAACGCTAAGGGCGGCATCGCCGGCCGCCGGGTTGATCTGGTTGTTGCAGACGATCAGGGGGACACCACGGCTGCCGTAAATGAAATCCGACGGCTTTTGTTCAACGAAAAGGTTCAGCTCGTGACGGGACTGGCCTTCAGCCAGACCTCGCTCGCCGTGCTTCCCGTCGCGACCGAAGCCAAGGTCGTGACACTAGGGATGAGCGGTGCAGCGGGAATGACCCCGCAGGCTGGCCCCTACAATTTCAGCGTGCTTGCCACCGGAGTTTCCAATGCGCTGGGTACCGCGGCGTATTTCAAGAATATCCTGAAGGTAAAATCGGCGGCGGTGCTTTGGGACGGCACCCCCAACGCCAAGGATATTGCCGAACTCTTCAAGACGACCATGGAGAAAGAGGGCATCCCGATCACCGGCGTTCAGTCGTTTCAGTTTACCGAAACCGACATGACACCTCAATTACTCTCGTTGCGTCGCGGCAATCCCGACGCGATCTATCTGATTACCGGAAATTCCACGTCGATCGGCAAGGTGCTTGCAAACAGAAATGAACTTGGCTGGGATGTCTTTATCGTCGGCCAGTCGATCGTGGTCACCTATCCTAGCGCTATCAAAATGGCTGGGCCGGACGCCTACAAGAATACGTCCGGCATGTACTACAAGGCGCTGACCTATTGCCCCGGAGAAAATGTCGCCGATCTTTCCTTTGCTAAATTCATGGTCAACCTGACCAAGGAGCTTGGCGAAAAGATCAAGGAATACTCACCCGGCCTGATCGCCCAGCAGTACGACGAGGTCTATCTCTTCAAAGCGGCTGTCGAAGGCACCGGAGGAAAAACAGACGGTCCGTCAGTCGCAAAGTGGATCGAGGAAAACGGCAGCAAGATTAAGTTGGTCAGCACGGCTGCCGAAGCCGACAAGGATTCGCATTTCTTGATGCGGGTCTCGGGCATCGTGTTTGTCCGCGAACCCAAGGCTCCTGAACCTAATGGACTGCGGCCCCGCGAAGGCTGCTAGACTTCTTCCGAAAGATCTTGGTCGGCGCCGCCCCTCATGGCTTGGCGCCGACCTCCTCCTCTTTGACGACGGCTGCGACCCCAGCCTTTTCGCCACGGTCGCGCAAACCCTGAATTAATTTGCGCAACGGGCTGGATTCCCGGTCGCTTCGCCACAGAAAACACAGGACGACTTCAAGATCGAGATCATTCACCTCGAGCAAATGGACGTCCCTGCCGACGTGCATGCTGTCGAGCACAAAACATATGCCCAGGCCGGCAGCGACGTAACTCAAGCACAGATCGATATTGGGCAATTCGTGCTTGATTTGCGGTCGCAGCCCCTTGTCGGCGCAGGCCTTGAGCAACTGGTCATCGAAATATGGAGAGATACTTCGCATCGGCCAGATGAAGGATTGTCCTGCGAGATCTTTGAGACTAATCGAATTCCGGTTAGCGAGTGGATGAAAATCTGGAACTGCCAGCCGCCAGCCGCGGCCCATGAGCCTCAATTGCTCAAACTCGCTTGCCGGCGGATTGGCCAGGAAGGCGCCATCAATGGCGCCTTCGCGGAGCGCTTCCAAAAGTGGCAGCGGCGTGAGGGGTGTCAGGGCCAGCGTGATCTCGGGATGTTCAGCCCTGAACCAGCGGACACAATTCGCGATGACGTCACGCGAAATGGAAATCGAGAAAAAGCCGATCGCAAGAGTGCCCGCAAGCGTGGAGGCGGCCGATTTAGCGGTCTGTCCAGCGGAATCCAGATCGGCGAGAATGTTCCTGACCCGCGCCAGATAGATTTCTCCCGGGCGCGACAGGCGAATACGGCCGCGGACACGGTTGAACAGCTGGAAGCCGAGTTCCGTTTCTAGGTCTGAAATCTGGCGAGACAAGGCAGAAGGCACCAGGAACATCCGTTCAGCAGCACGATGGAAATTCTCAGCCTCTGCGACGGCTATGAAATAACGTAGGTGCCGCAACTCCATGATCTGATCTCCTCGCCACCCAGGCTTTAGCTTTGGGAAATCACCTAAGTTGTTGCCTTCCAAGCAACGACTTGATCATAAAAAAACGCTGGACGCATCAACATAACTGGATTGAAATAGACTCAAAACAGCAATCAGCAGGTTTTCGACCCGGCGACGCGTTTGTGTGAATGCGACGACTGATGAGCGGCTGGTGAACTCCGGCGCCGCCGAGTCGGCTCGAAGACCTTGGTTGAACGAAGACCGTGGTTGAACATAGGGAGGAAAGTTTTGAAGGAGCTGCGTCACCCCATCACGCGCGCACTTTACGGCATTGATCCGGAAACCGGTCTGGTACGAATCCAGGATCGTGGTCGCGTCGGCATTTACAGCGCCAAGGGCGAATGGCGTTCGGGCGACGTCCTCGATGTGGACCCTGAAATGTGCGTCTGGGTCGGTGGACCTCAACCTTCCGCCCAATACACCAAAACCTTCAAGACCGTTTAGGCGGCGCGCCCGTAGCGCCGAGCGCTGGAGTTGACCATGAACAAGGTTGATCGATCTCTGCACGTTCCCGCGGTTGACCCCGACGCCTTTTATGAGCGCGTGTGCAAGGCCGACTCGCGTCCGGTTCCGGAGGTGCTGCGTGAATCGCATCCCTTTCCCGGTGGGCAAGTAACTGTGCCGGTCGAGCGCTACACGTCCCGCGAGTATCACAATCTCGAAGTCGAGCGCCTCTGGAAGAAATGCTGGCAGATGGCGTGCCGCGAGGAAGAAATTCCACAGATCGGCGACACGCATGTGTACGAGATCGCCAGCATGAAATTCATCATCGTTCGTACTTCGCCAACAAAAATCAAAGCGTACGCGAATTCTTGTCTGCACCGCGGCCGCCAGCTGGTGGATTGCGACGGCCGCTACGGTGAACTTCGTTGCCCCTTTCATGGATTCGGCTGGGATCTAGAAGGGCGCCTTGCGAAAATTCCAGGCGCCTGGGATTTCGAGATCGACCCGGAGACGTGGCGGCTTCCGGAGGCACAGGTCGGCACTTGGGGCGGCTTCGTGTTCATCAATCCCGATCTGAAAGCCGCGCCGCTCGGCGATTTTTTGGGCGATATCGACAAACACTACGCCCGGTATCCGCTTCAGGACCGCTACATCTCGGGCCACGCCGCCAAGGTCGTGCCGACCAACTGGAAAGCAGCCCAGGAAGCTTTCATGGAAGCTTTTCATGTTCAGGGGACGCATCCGCAACTGCTGCCGCAGTCAGCGAACACCGATTATAAATATGACTGTTACGGAAATTACGCGCGCGCGATTGGTGTAAATTTTATTCCGAGCATCTGGGCTTCGGAAAATCCCAACGAGCAGCAGATGATGGATGCCGCTATGGATGTCAGGCTCGACGAGAAGCCGACCGTCATAGTGCCGGATGAAAAGACCGCCCGCCTTCAGACAGCTCACCTCGCGCGGCAGGCGGTGTCGCAGTTTATCGGCGATGCCGCTGACAAGATGTCCGATACCGAAATGGTCGACTCCTTCTTCATGAATATTTTCCCGAATATTCATCCGTGGGCTGCGTACAGCCGGATCACCTTCCGCTTCCGTCCTTACAAGGACGATCCTGATCGCTCCATTCAGGACGTCTATATCCTATCGCCGTTCAAGGGCGAGCGACCGCCGGCCGCCAAGGTGCGTTGGCTAAGCGATGACGAGGACTGGACCCAGGCACCCGAGATCGGCGGCTATCTTGCACGCATTATCAATCAGGACCTGTTCAACATGCAGCCTGGCCAGGACGGAATGAAATCCTCCGTGAGGGGATACCTGACGTTCTCGCGCTACCAGGAAAGCAAGATCCGGCACTTCCATTCGCTGATGGATAAGTGGGTAGATCAGTCAGGTCCCTCCGAACGTCCTTCGGGAATTTCAAACACGGCAGGGCGTTGAGAGCGAGGGCCCGTGGGTGCCGGAGACGACAAAGCAACGAGCGCTCCGGTTCGAATCGAACCACTCGGCATCACGCTGCACTGCGAACCGGGCGAGACCCTGATCAATAGTGCGTGGCGCCATGGTTATTATTGGCCGACCGTCTGCGGTGGCGTTGGGGATTGTGGCGCCTGCCGATGCGAAATTCTGACAGGCACTGAGAATCTTGGCCCGGAAACGGAAAGCGAAGCGGTCTTCTTTCGTTCGAATTCTCGCATCAGCAATTTGGGCAAGCTTGTTCGGCTGGCCTGCTGCCTGACGACAGTAGGACCCCTCACTGTCAGCAAGCGTGGCGTGGAAAAGAGTAGACTTGACGCGTCGCCGCGCGACGATTCAGCTTGATAAGCTAAGCCGCGTCAGAAGCGCCGGGTTCGACCTAGCCGAGCCCTATTCCAAAAATGTGCAAGAGCCAAATAGCGTAAATGTGAGGAGAATCCGATGCCTTCTTATACCCTGGTCGTCATGACCAATGCAAAAGACGGTCGCGACGATGAGTTCAACGATTGGTACAGCAACCGCCACATTCAAGACGTGCTGGCCATCGACGGATTCGTGTCCGCCAAGCGTTTCCGGCTCGCAGATACCCAGAGAGGGACGACCCCGTCGCCGTACAAATACCTGGCGCTCTACCAGATCGAAACATCCAATCTGGCCGGCACCCTGGCAGAACTCGGCGCCCGGTCCGGTACCGAGAAAGCGCCGATCAGCGATGCGATGGATCAGCAGCGTTTTGCATATGTCTACGAGGTCATCAAGTAGCTCTCGCCGGCACTCATCGCGCTGAAGCCAGCGCGATGACCAGTCGGGCCGAACCTAAGCCGACTTACTGAGCGGCACGGCTTTCTTTAGCTCTCTGCCAACTGCGAGGCCGGCTAAGCGGCCCATCGTAAGCGCATTGGCGATGGAGTTGCCGCCACCGACATAGCGTTCACCAAGGACGCCGGCACCGGCCTCGCCTGCTGCCAATAGGCCCCGAATGATCTTCCCGTTGGGGTCGACCACGTGGCAGTCGGTATCGATTTTGAGACCCGCCCCGGTCAAGTTGACGTCGTAGGCGCGGTATTCGAAAGCGTAGAACGGTCCTTCTTTGATCTCGTGCAAATGGGTCATCTTGCGCAGGAACAGCGAATCCTTTCCGGTCTTCACGGCCTCATTGTATTGCTCGACCGAGCTTTGCAAGCCCACGGCATTCAGCCCGCAGGCCTTCGCCAGTTCGGCAATGCTCCCGGCCTGTTTGAAGTCGCCGTATTTCACGCGATCGAGCACGAATTGTGGTGCCCACGAACCCTCGCCAGGATCGGATTCGCGCCGCGCGCGCTCGTCGAAAATTCCCCAAACGACGTGGCCCTGGTCCCTTACGAGTCCCGGCATCACCGCATAGGGCGCGGTTTCAGCGACAAAGCGATGCCCCCGTCGATTGACATAGATCAGCGACGTCGGTTGGGTGCCGACATAAGCGGGCATCTCGGGCCGCCGCTTGAAATAAGGCCGGGTGTTCATCAGCCCGCGATTGATACCGGTGATTTCCGCACCTGCTTGCTCACCGAGGCGGATCGCATCCCCACGGCTTCCCGGCGCCGAAATGGTGATCGGTGCGGTTCCCTCCGGAGCCGCGGCCCAGCCATCCGGCATCCATTTCCGGACCAGATCATGATCATGGCCGAAGCCGCCACATGTCACTGCCACGTAATGGGAGCGAAGCTCGACCCCTTCGACCTCTACGCCGACAACGGCGCCGGATTCGATCAGGAGCTTCTGCACCCGCGTGTTGAGCGCTACTTCGACGCCAAGCACGCTGCGCCGCTGATCCAGCACATCAATATAGGCCTGCCCGCTGCCATTGGGATAGTGACCCCTCGGGGGATGCTCGACGCCCGAGGCGTAGAGACCTGGTTCGCTTGCGGCGTGGGGCCAGGTCGCGCCCTCAGGTTTTCGCGCCATGCGGACCGGATATTCGATTCCTAGGGAAATAAGCCACTCCATGGTTGGCGTGGCGTTCTCGCAGAATTTGCGCACAACGCCGGCAGGCAACTTCCACTGATTTAGCGTCATGTAGTACTGGAAGAAATCCTCGACAGAATCGGTGAAACCTAGCGCGCGCTGCAGCGGGGTGTCGGCAGCCGTAAAAACACCCTGCGAGTGGCCTGTCGACCCGCCAATCTTGGCCTCGGCTTCGAGAACCATGACTGAGCAGCCGGCTTCCGCGGCTGAGACGGCAGCGGCCAGTCCCGCGCCCCCGGCTCCCACGACGACAAGATCATATTCCGTTGCCATAATGTTTCCTCTCCTTTTTTCTCGCGGCGGGACCTCATCCGTGAGTTCTCGCTACTTTTGCCTGAAGCTTGCCTGCCAACAGACTAGCCATCGGCCAAGCTCGATTGGGCTAGCATCCCACGCTGAATCCAGACGTCGGCGGTGAACAATCCATGCGAGAGACTATTGACCTCTTCTCTCAGATCAACCGCTTCTTCCGACTCAACGGCCGCGCGGGATTTTCTTTTTGCAGCGCCGCGACCGCCCGCGAAGGTCCCGTACAAGACAGCCCGAATGGATTGAATCATGAACCCCCTTGAACGTGAATCCCACATATGTGCTCGAATCTTAACGAGTACTTGCCCGGTCCGATTGCTTGCCGTTCACTATCCTTTGTACATGAACCACTTTACACATAGGGATTTTGGCCAGGCTGCACTTAGCCTTGACCAGTTGCTCTCAAGCCAAGGCCGCCGCGCTCAAAGGCGGTAGAAGAGCTTGCGCGCCTCGGCCGTCGCTGGAAGCGCAGTACATGGGAGTCGGAGGCTCCTTAACAAATGAGGTTCGATGAAATCGCTATCATTGCCGTTCGCGGCATCGGCCTTGGCTCGGTCTACGCGCTCGTGGCGATGAGCTTCAACATCGTCAAGGTCTCGAGTGGCATCCTGAACTTTGCGCAGGGCAACATGGTCGTGCTCGGCGGTCTGCTGGCCTATTTCCTCTTCTCTATGGTCGGCGGTCCGACGCAAATGAGCTGGTACTTGTTCCTGCCGCTCGCCGCCATCGGCGTCGGGATTTTGATGACCCTCCAAGGTATCGTTATCCTTCTGCCGATGCGGTATTCGACCGAAGATCATTCCTGGCTTATTACCACCATGGCGTTCTCAGTCATCATCGGGGCCGTGCTGTTAATTACACAGGGACCGAATGCCTTAAGCGTCCGCAGCGTCTTCCCCACTTTTATGGTGGCTGGAACCCATGTCCCGGCGCCTTACCTGCTCACCTTCGCTCTCGCCGTCATTTGGTGTCTGGCGCTTAGCCTGTTTCGAACCCGCACCATGACGGGACTGCAGATCAGCGCGTTGTGGCAGAATCCGGAAGCTGCGCGCGCCGCCGGCCTCAAGATCAGGCGGCTGCAAATCGTGGCTTTCACGATCAGCGGCCTGATCGTGGGGTCCACCGGTTTCGTTGCCGCGCCGATGATCACCGTCTCGGCCGATTCCGGATTTCGATACGTGATCAACGGCTTTGTTGCCGTTGTGATCGGCGGCATGGGCAGTAACATCGGCGCGCTGATCGCGGGCCCGCTGGTCGGAATGGTCGGTATGTTTGCGGCGTATCGTTATGGCGCCGAACTGCAGGGTGTCGCCACCTTGCTAGCTCTGATCGCCATCCTCCTGCTGAGACCACAGGGCCTGTTCGGCAGCACCACAGCACGGCAGGTCTGACATGAGCAGCGTAGAACAGGGCATTGGCCCGACCGCGGGCAACCCTTCAAAACGCAGTACCGCGACCCCTCTCGCGGCACGGCTGAATACTGACTTTCCGCAGGTGATCGTTGCGGTCATCGCTGTGGTGGCGTTCCTGACGGTTTCGGAATGGAGCGGTAGCGCCTATTGGGGCGGCATCGCCAAGTTGACGAGCCTGTATCTCGTCGCGACCGTTTTCATGAGTATCTTGTACGTCGATGCGGGACAGACGTCATTCGGCCAGGGTGCGATTTTCGGCGCGTCCGCTTACGCCGTCGCGGTCGTCGGAAGTCTGCAGGGATACAGCTTCGCGGTGGCCGCCATTGCCGGGCTCGGTGCGGCGCTCATCGGGGGCGTGTTGTTCGCGCTGCCGGCGCTACGGGTGCAATGGTTCTATCTCGGCTTCGTTACCCTCAGCGCCTCGATGGTGTTCCCCGACGTTCTGGTCTATTTCGACAGCATCACCAAGGGCATCAATGGCATTAGAGCGCCGTTCACGAGCATAACCGACAAAACGGCCATCGGCCTCTCCCCTCTGACTTTGATGATCGCTCTGGTCACCGTTGGCGCACTCGCGTTCCAGGTCTGGCTGGCAAGGACTCGGCTCGGACGCCAGATGAAAGTAGCGGCGTCTAGCACGGTCGCGGCCCAATCGCTCGGCATCAGTCCTAGCCTGATGCGTTCGGTTGCGTTTCTGGTTACCGCGTTCGGCACCGGCCTTGCCGGCATGCTCTATCCGCCAACGGTGGGCTTCGTCAGCCCCAACGCATTTCACGTCGACTTGTCCGTCTTGTTCTTCTTCGCGATTATTGTCGGCGGCACGAACCAGCCGCTCGGACCCGTCGTCGGTCTGATCCTTCTATATATGGTGCCCAACGTCTTTCTCGCGAGCTTCGTCGAATACCGCCTGCTGATCTACGGGCTGGTGGCGCTGCTGGTGATGCTGCTGATGCCCAACGGCATCATGGGAACGCTGGAGGACTGGCGCCGTCGCAGGGCGGGAGGCGCGGCAGGCGAGTCACTGAGATTGGATCGCTTCATCGCGGCGGCAAGATCCAACCGGATCCCGCGGATCGATGCGCCCGACGTGATCGCCATCGAAGTCGCCGATGTCCGGAAGGCTTTCGGGTCGGTCAAGGCGGTCGATGGCGTCTCGATCACCATACGCCGCGGAGAAATACATGGGCTGGTGGGCGCCAATGGCTCTGGCAAGACCAGCCTTCTGAATATCTTTTCCGGATTCAGCCGCGCCAGCGCAGGCACCGTCAAGATCGCAGGCGCCGACGTCGGAGGCATGGCCGCGCATCAGATCGCGCTACTCGGAATCGGCCGCACGTTCCAGACGCCCCGAATCCTGCCGGGATTGTCAGTCTGGGAGAATCTGGAGATCGGTCTCGACGCCCGTAACCCATCCGCAGAACGCACCATCCCCGACGATTTGATCAGCGAACTTCGCGCAACGTTCAAGGATCGCAGCATCGAAACCATCCCGCATGGTCAGCGCCGTCTCCTGGAGATCATGCGGATCGTGCTGAAGGAGGCCGATATCCTTCTCCTCGATGAACCGGCGGCCGGCTTGTCGCCGGACGAACGCAGGACGTTTTCTGAATTGCTGCGTTCACTCCGCGACGACCTCGGCAAGACGATCGTTCTCGTCGAACACGACCTCGATCTGGTTTGGGGCACCGCCGATCGGGTGACTGTGCTGGAAACGGGCCGGGTAGCAGCATCCGGCACGCCACAAGAGGTGGCCGCTAACCCTGCCGTGTCCCATATGTTTATCGGAGGCCAGCGTGCTTGAGATCAAAAAGCTGTTCTCGGGCTATGGCACTATCCCGATTTTGCGCGATATTGAGTTTTCCGTTAAGGCAGGTGAAATCCTTCTGATCGTCGGTGAAAATGGTGCTGGAAAATCGACTCTGCTGCGGACCGTCGCGGGCCTCATTAAGCCGACCGAAGGTACGGTGGAGTTGAACGGCACTAACATCGCTGGCGCCGAGCCTGACAAGATCGTTAGCCGCGGCTTGCGGCTGGTGCTGGACGGGCATCAGGTATTTCCGGAGATCAGCGTCTACGACAATCTCCGGCTCGGCGCCTCGGCCCGAAAGAGCTCGAAGGCGGAATTCGACCGCGACGTTGCCGAAATGTTCGCGGTGTTCCCGATTCTGGAACAGAAGTTGCGCGCGCGGGCGCGTGACCTCAGCGGCGGACAACAGCAGATGCTCGCGCTAGCGCAGGCTTTCGTGGTCAAGCCCTCGGTGTTGCTGTGCGACGAGCCCTCGACAGGGCTCGCTATCACGCTGATGCCGCCGATCATAGATTTTCTGAAGAAGTGGGCGGCGAGCGGAACCGCGATCGTGATCGTCGAGCAACATCTGGAGATCGCACTCGGCATGGCGGCTCGGGTCATGCTGCTGGAGCGTGGAGCAATCCGATTCTCCGGCACCGCGCCCGAATTCAAGCAATACATCGCCGCTCCGGCGAAGGAGCCTCCGGGCGCAGCCAAGGAAGCTTCCGGTGCGGCCTGACAGGAAACTGCACGCCAGCGAACTTTCGATCGTCGGCTCGTGCGGATTTCTGGTTTCCAGGGAAGGCCCTGGGCTCGCCTCCGCCAATTAACCAGCGGCGGGGCTCCGGCCACGAAAGCCCTGCCTGGACGATCACTACCGACTTGATGGATCAACTTGGATGATCGAGAACGCAGTCGGGATGCCTATCTTTTCCTCCTGCTTCAAGCAGAGCACCTTGGCTGCCTCCTCGGCGCTCAGCCGATTTTCCAGCACGCAGCCGCTGCTCCGGCATCGGCAATGACGTAGTTGTAGGTCTCAACGGCTTGAAAGCGGCTGCCCCGTCGTAAAGTCTCGAATGGGATTGTCTCCGGACCAGCCAATCGCCGCCTGTCGAATACGGGCGAATACCGCTGCAGGCCCCGGCACCAACCCTTCTGAAATTTCGATCAGCGGAGCTGCGGACTCGCCCGTTTCGAAATAAGCGAAGCGTGGAGCCGGCGCCGCAGGACGGGTCTCATGAACCAGACTGAGACCACGAAGGCGGAGCCGCCGATGCGCCTCGTCGTAAGCAGCGCGATCGGAGAACCAGGACGACAGGTGTTGCACGCCTTCGCGCCCCGCCGACATGAATTCGCGATAGGCGCTCGGCGTCTGGTCGTGCTGCTGGATCAACTCGATCTGGATCTCACCCGAATTCGCAAACGCCAGCGTAACCTTTGGGCCCCGCATCGCCCTACCGCGATAGAAGTAGTCGTCGAAGACACGCTCCAGGACAAAGAACGGGCCGACACCGAGCGTATCGGTCCAGAATGACATTGCACGACCGACATCACGCACGATACAGCCGACCTGCCGCACTTCCCCGAACACACGACTCATGGCACCCCTCCCAGGCTGCCGAGGCACCGACGACGTGCGACGCAGCATTGACAGAGACCGCGTCATCCGAGGCCAGAAAGGCTACGACGGCGCGACATCGGCCGCATTGCCGAGCCGACAGGACGGAATGCGGCTCGCCACCGCCCTCCTTGCCTCGACCGAGTTGCCGGCACCGCTGATGGACGACAGCATCCGGCTCTCAATCAATCCCGACAACCGCAATTAACGTATGCTCTGTCCTGCCATATTCCAGCGCCGCGCTCTTTACACCAGCCGCACCGGTGACGAGCGCGACGCGGCCGCCCAGTGACCGCGCTCAGACTGCCGGTTCTTCCTTTGGCCGTCATCAGCGCCACCGAAGTAGATGTCGTTCGAGCAGTCCCATCGCGCCATTGATCGTGACTCCGATCAGCGCGAGTAGGATGATGATGGCGAACACGCCGCTGGTCCGGAAGCTCGCGGCCAGCACGGTCAGCCGCTGACCGAGACCATGCTCCGAGGCCAGGATTTCCGTTCCGATGACACCAAGCAGCGCGAACACAAGGCCGAGCCGAAGGCCGTTGAAGACGACCGGCACGGCACTAGGCAGCACGAATTTACGAAACACCTGGGTCTGGCTGGCACCCAGCGTCTTGGCGAGAACAAGATGATCCGGGTTCACGCCGCGACCACCGGCCACCGTACTCGACAGCACGATAAAGAATGTCAGGCTGAATCCGACAGCAATCTTGGAGCCCAGCCCGAGGCCAAACCAAATCAGGAAAAGCGGTGCCAAGGCGATCCGCGGCATGGCGTTCAGCGCGGTCAGAAACGGATTCAGGACGGCTTCTATGAGGGGCTTGGAGACAAACAGCATGCCGCACAACACGCCGGCCACAGAACCGAGTACAAACGATGCCAGCATTCCGGCCATCGACCAGTAGAAATCGATCCACAGCCCCTTCGAGACGAAGATCTCGTCCCAGAGAAACGCGCCGATCGCCGACGGCCGTCCAATCAGCAGCGGGTTGAGCCAGTTGGCCTGGGCGGCGAGTTCCCAAAATCCGAGGAAGGAACACAGGACGATGATCTGCAGGGCCACCACCTTCGCGGTCATTGACGACGTATCGGATGTCATTTGGCCATGCCCTCTTCTAGTTTCGTCCAGACCTTCGCGTACAGTTCGTGATAATGCGGATCGGACTGCAGCGCGCGCACGGACCGCGGTCGACCAAGATCGATCGGGATGTTGGCCAGTATACGTCCTGGACGCGCGCTCATCACGATGACCCGGTCAGACATCACGATAGCTTCGGACAAGTCATGCGTGATGAACACCACCGTTCGGCGCTCGTTTTGCCAAAGCCCCAACAGCACTTCCTGCAATTGCAGCTTGGTCTGAGCATCGAGCGCACCAAACGGCTCGTCCATGAGGAGAATTCGGGACGATAGACCGAACGTGCGGGCCAGCGCGACGCGCTGGCGCATGCCGTGGGATAGCGCCTTGGGGAAGGCACTCTCAAAGCTCTCAAGCCCAACTTGCCGGAGCAAGCCTGCCGCTCTGCTCCGCCGCTCTGCGGGCGGCACGCCGCGGATTTCCATTCCGAGTTCGGCATTCGACAGGGCGGTTCGCCATGGTGCAAGCGCGTCGCGCGCCAGCATATACGCGACATTTTGATTGCCGGCCTCAGGCACCCCTGCCCCGATCAAGACCTGTCCCGTGGCGCTTTTCGGCGGCAGCAACCCCGCCAGCAGATTCAGAATCGTCGTCTTTCCGCAGCCGCTGGGTCCGACGATCGAGACAAATTCGCCGGGGCGAACGGTTAACGAAAAGTCGGCTACCGCATGCACGGCACCGGAGCCGAACGAGATCGACACTTTATCGAGGACGATGCCGGCCTCTGCTTCGAGTTGAGGCACTTCTCGACCTTCATAGAGAGAACCGGAAACGAATTCAGACTTCAGCCTCGCCATTATCTTGCGCGCCGATCAGGGTTTCTGGGGAGCGTCCTTCGCGATGATCTTCGTCGCGTCGACCTTTCGATCGATCAACTTGGCTTCGTAGGAAAAATCAATGGCTGCCTGAACGGCCGACACTTTAAGTGCGTAATCGGGGGTCAAAACCTTGATGAAATCCTTCAGCCAGTTGGCTCGCAACTCATCGGCGCCCGGCATCGCTCCAAAGGAAATCAGCGGCTTATAGATCTGGACAATCTCATCGAGATTCCTTGGGTCCTGGATCCAGGCCGCCGCGTCCTTCATGGCCGCATAATAGGCTGCCATCAGCTTCGGCTGTCCCTCTGCCATACTGCGGCGCATAACGTTGGTGACCGACGCACCGTTGATGGCCAGAACCTCCTTGGCACCTTCGCCCTTACTGTAATTGACGACGACCTTGCAGGTTTTGTTGAGCTCGCAAAGTTGATTCATGGGCTGCACGTTGATCGCGGCATCAATCTGCTTTGAGACAGTCAGCGCAGTGTAGGCATCAGATGGCGTGCCGACAGCGACAAAAGTGACATCCGAGGGCTGCATTCCGGCATCGCGCAGCATGAACTCGAAATATTTCTCGGTGCTTGTTCCTCGGGACGAGACACCGACCCTCTTGCCCTTGAGAGTTTTCAGGAATGCCGGATAGCCATCAGTCGAAGTCGCCACCGGGTCGTCGGACCTGACCGCGACAGACACCACCGAATAGTAGAACACCGCGCCAACCAGCACGATATCGGCTCCCGCCAGCACCGCGGGAACGATTGCCTCGGTACCGATATGCGCGACATCGATCGCGTTGCCGACCAGGGATTGCAGCCCGATCGGCGTCGAGTTTAGTGTCACAAGCTCACATTTGAAATTGTATTTCGTACAGAAGCCCTTGGCCTGCGCCACGATCGCGAACATATTGCTCGGCGACCCCGCATAATTCTGAAAGCGTATCGTTTCGCCATCCGCACGCGGCTCTGCGACCGCAGACGCCGGAACGAGCGTGGCAGCGACGACAAATGCACCTGCAGCAGCCGCGCGGAACGAACTGATCCTCATAACCCCTCCAGCGCATCCTGAATATCTCTGCATTCAAGATGCTGTCTCGGCAAAAAGTACGATCTTAAGTCGCGACTTTGTACAGTAAATACTGCACAGTGGGTTCATTTGACGGCAAAACCAATTTTGGTCGACGCTGCGATCATCGTCGCAAATCGCACCGAGAGTCGAAACCAAATTGCAAACAACACATTCGTGCGAATTTCGCGGCCGCGATCGGCAGTCGTTATCTGGTCTGTGGTATCGTGGCGGCTGTGACCGCTATACAAAAGCGTTTAGCTTCGCTTCGGTGAAGTCTGCGGGGAGGTCGGCGGTGCAATGGCGAATTCCAAGGCTCACCGGTGAGACGTTCGATGAAGATGGTATTCTTCGAGATGAGAGACGATCATCGAACTCTCCGCCGAGCGCGCTTCACCGCGCATGTCGGTTGCCGTAAGACCTCTTTCCAGGCCCCACGCGCGACGGCTCGCTTTCGAGACAATCGCGAGGTGCTCAGGCAATAACAATTATAGGACCGCGACATCCTACTCTCTATCAAGGATCAACCAAATGGATTTCAAGCCGGATATTTCTGAGCAAGCGTTTCGCAACGAAGTTCGTGTCTTTCTGAGTGAAAACTTGCCTTCGGAAATCGCTGCGCGCGGTCGGTCTGGATACCTCGCCGCTGCCGACGATCAGCGAGCCTGGCAGAAGATTCTCGCTAAAAAGGGTTGGTCTGTCCCTCATTGGCCTGTCGAATACGGTGGAACCGGCTGGACAGCCGCACAGCGCTATATCTTTGATGAAGAGTGCTATCTTGCCGGTGCGCCCACACCGATAATTTCTGGCATCGGGCTGGTTGGTCCCGTGATCTACACGTTTGGGAGCGAGGAGCAGAAGCGACGGCATCTCCCGGGAATTCGCAGCGGCGATGTGTACTGGATCCAGGGATTCTCGGAGCCGGGCGCGGGCTCCGATCTGGCCTCGCTGCGGACGTCGGCGGTGAGAGACGGAGATCATTACATTGTCAACGGCCAGAAGATCTGGACGTCCAAGGGCAAGTATGGCGACTGGAATTTTGTCTTGGTGCGAACCGACCCAAAGGCCAAGCCCCAGGCCGGCATCTCTTTCATTCTCATCGACGTAAGGACACCAGGCGTAACGGTGCGTCCGATCGAGAGCCTGGAGGGATCGCATCATTTGGCTGAAGTATTCTATGACAACGCAAAGGTTCCCGTTGAAAACCTCGTCGGTGAGGAAAACAAGGGCTGGGATTATACAAAGTTTCTTCTCTTTAACGAGAGGGCATTCTACGGCGCGGAGGCGCCGGCACTGAAGCGCTACATTCAGAAAATCCGGCGTTATGCATCGCTGGAGAGAAACGGCGATGCGCCGTTGATCTCAAACCCGACTTTTGCTGTCCGTCTTGCCGAGTATGAACTGGAGGTGATGGCGATCGACATGAGCGTGGCCCAGGTCATTCAGGCGGGCTTGAATGAGCGGAATGGCGGAAACGCGATCGGCTCTATCCTGAAAGTGCGTGGCACTGAATTGGCTCAGAAGCTCACCGATATGCTTGTTGAAGTGATCGGTGATTACGGCGCCGCGTTTTTTCCCGACTTCAACGAGGACGCGAAGTTCCGTGGCGCCAATCATATTGGCCCAGAATATGCGCCGGGCTTGATGGCCGAGCTGATCTATCGCAGGGCGTCATCCATTTATGGAGGAACTAATGAAATACAGCGAAGCCTGATCGCAAAAACGAGATTCGGGCTTCAATCGGCGAAGAGTTGAGTTGCTACAGGAGGCGATCGTGAGATTCGATCTGACCGAAGAACAAAAGCTTCTCCAGGAGAGCGCGAGCCGCTTTTTGGAAAGGGACTACGGATTTGAAAAGCGCCGGGCGCGTGTAAAGGCAGGTGACGCGTTCGATCGTCGCATCTGGAAAACCTTCGGCGAAATGGGATGGCTGTCGATCATCGTGCCGGAGCGCGACGGCGGCTTGGGTCAATCCGTCATCGAAGCGGCACTTGTCGCCGAGGAACTCGGGCGCGGGCAAGTCCTCGAGCCATATGTCGCCTGCGGGATCCTGCCAGTAAAGTTGCTCACGGGTCTGGCGCATTCCCGGCACGCTGATCTCGTGGCAGGGCTGCTTGCAGGGGAAGTTGTCGCCGCGCTGGCGCACAGCGAACCCCAGGCGCGCGGCAATGTTTGCGACGTCGCGGCTAATGCCAGGCTGGGTTCTTCCGGATGGCGGATCAACGGACGGAAATCGCTCGTCGTCGGCGCTCCCATCGCGGATTGTTTCATCGTTTCCGCGCGAACAAGCGGTGATCGCACCAGCGAACAGGGCGTGTCGTTATTCCTAGTCCCGGCCGACGCACCGGGGCTGCGTGTCGAAGGCAATCGCTTGATGGATTGGAGTTCGGGAGCAGACGTCGTCTTCGATAACGTTTCGGTCGGATCTGACGCGCTGCTTGGCAACGTCGGCATGGCGGCGCCCGTGCTGCAGGACGTCATTGATGAGGCGATTGTCTTGCTGTGCGCCGAGGTCGTCGGAGCCATGGAGGGTGCCATTGATGTGACGGCCGAATATATCAAAACCAGGAAACAATTTGGTGTCGCCATCGGATCGTTCCAGGCACTCCAACATCGTATGGCGGACATGGCGATCGAGTTGGTACAGGCTAGGTCGGCGGTCTATCGTGCATTGCAAGCCATACAGCTGGATAGTCCGCGGAAGAGTATCGACATTTCCGGCTGCAAAGCCTTTGTGACGCGCATCGGCAAGTGGACGACCTCTCAAGGAATTCAGCTGCACGGCGGCTATGGCATGACCGAAGAATACAAAGTGGGGCAATATTTCAAGCGCCTCCTTGTCATCGACGGCATATTCGGTCGCATGGACTATCATCTTAACCGTTACGCGCGCGCAATTGCGCATCAAGATTGGAGCGATCAAGGGCGAAAGCTCCCGATTGGTACTTGAGTTCGCAGAGTGTCAGGTTAGCGAGATGCCGGACGCGGCGCGGCCCGCGGAAAATGGCGCCGCTCGTTAGGGAGAAGATAGTGACGAGACGGTGATCGGCAGGCACATATTGATAACAGGAGCAAGGGTCACAGATAGGCAAAGCGACAACGGAGCTCTTGGCAAAAGAAGGTGCACGCGTCGTCCGGAGCGGTTCGTGAATGATGAAGCGTTCAATGCAAAAATTCGGGTGACATACGCATTGCAGCGCCTCGCGGTGCCAGACGACATTGCGCGGTCGATCTTGTTTTTGACAAGCGACAATTCGTCATTCGTAACGGGTTCCGCGCTCGCCGTGGACGGGGCCCGCTCTTACCACTGATCCTGTGGCGGCGGGGCCAACAAAGCGCACGGACCGATCAAGGGGGTTATGCGAGATCGGTCCGCGAGCGGGGTTTCGAAAAGCCTGGGTTCATCGAACGGGGGATCACGTGTTGCTCGCGATTCCGAGGACGCTAGAGAGGCGAGAGCGGCATCTCCCCGAGCGTCGGCCGGTGTCCAGAGGCCGTGAATGATGGTGAGGCGGAAGGCGTCTAGAACTGCGAGTGGGAGAGCTGTTGTGAACTTGGACATATTGTTACGCCCATCATCAATCGCCATTATCGGCGCCTCGAGCGATCCTACGCGGATAGGGGGAAGGCCCATACAATCTTTGATAGAAAGCGGATACCAAGGGGCTATCTATCCGATCAATCCCACTCGTAACGAGATTCAGGGAATCAAGGCGTATCCCAACATTCGTGATGTACCAGCGCCGGTGGACACCGTGATCATCGCGTTACCGCAGGACAAAGTAATCGCTGAGATCGAACACTGTGCCGCCAAGGGCGTGCGCGCGGTCGTCGTCTTTACGGCGGGCTTTGCTGAGCATGGCGAAACCGGAAAGGCGAAGCAGAACCGGCTGACCGAGATCGCGGCGCAATCCGGCATGCGTATCGTCGGTCCCAATTGCCTTGGAGCCTTCAACGCGGATGCCGGAGTCTGGCTGACGTTCACGGCCGCGAAACAGCCACGGGAACATAAAGGATTTCGTTTCGCGCTAGCCAGCCAGAGCGGCGGCTTCGGCAGCCACATCCTGAAGCTCGCCAATCTCCGCGGAATTAGCATCAGGCAGTTCTTGACCACAGGAAACGAATGCGACGTCGAATGCGGCGAAGCCATCCGGTATTTCGCGCAAGATCCAAGCGTTGACGGGATCATCGCTTATGTTGAAGGATTGCGAACGTCAGAGGCATTTTTAGAAGGTCTGGCGATTGCGCGCGCCAACAAGAAGCCGATTGTTCTGGCCAAGGTCGGACGAACCGAGCGAGGCGCAGCTGCGGCACGATCGCATACCGCATCGTTGGCGGGATCAGATGCCATATATGACGTCGTATTCCGCGAATTTGGCGTTCACCGTGCTGTCACTATTGAAGAACTGCTTGACGTCAGTTATGCGATAGAAAAGCGAAAGGTGCCTGCCAACAACAAGGTTGCCATCCTCACCTCATCTGGCGGAGCAGGAATTCAGTCCGCCGACTTCGCAGTTGAGAATGGACTTGAATTGCCTGCTCCAAGCGCTTCCGTCCGTCAGGATATGTTGGCACTCGTGCCCTACGCCTCGACAGGAAATCCGATCGATGTAACGGCGCAGCTCACCAACGAGCCGGACTTACTCGGAAAGTTCAACAGCATCGTCCTTCGGAGTGGAGAATATGGCGCCGTTTATAATTTCATTGGTATGATGGCTGGCTCTCCGGCGATCGCTCAGAAGTTGCTTGACTCCATGTCAAAGGCAGCGATCGAGTTTCCGAAGGTTCCTCAATTTATTTCAGTGACTTGTCCGCCGGAGATTACGGCAGCCTACGAAAAAGCTGGCTTCCTCGTTTATGAGGATCCTGCACGGGCGATGAAGGCTCTCGGGGCGTTGGTCAAGTTTGCAAACGTCTTCGCAGCGCCGGTGCCGGCGCCGAAGATGGCCCAGATTGCGGCTCCCAAGCTGGCGGCCGGCCTGAAATTCAATGAGGCTACGGCAAAGGAAACGCTCGCGCGTTACGGCGTGTTGTCTCCACCGGAGCGATTGGTGGCGACACCGGAGCAGGCGGGGCAGGCTGCTCAACAGATTGGTTTCCCGGTCGCGATCAAGGTCGCCTCAGCCGATATCCTACACAAGACCGAGATTGGAGGCGTGGCGCTCAATATCGACAGCGAAGGATCCGCATCTGCGGCTGTCAGCCAGATGCAACGCGAAATTCCCGCCCTTGTGCCAAACGCCGTGATCGATGGATATCTGGTGACCTCGATGATCCGAGGCGGTGTAGAATGTATTCTGGGGAGTCGTAATGATCCTGTTTTTGGACCAATTATCATGTTCGGTCTGGGCGGTGTTTTTGTCGAACTAATGAAAGATATCACGTTTCGTCGGGTTCCGGTTTCCGAAGAGGAGGCGAACAAGATGATCCGCGAGGTCCGGGGGTTCTCGCTCCTGGCGGGGTACCGTGGCAAACCGGCTGCTGACGTTGATGCTCTGGTTCGTGCAATTTGCGGACTGTCGGTTTTTGCTAACCACAACCGTGACGTCCTGGAATCGGTGGAGATCAATCCTCTGGTAGTGTTACCAAAAGGTCAGGGCGCGTTTGCACTCGATGCAGTAGTCGAAACAATGACACCTACAAAATAAGATCGATATCTCGATCGCTCAGATCAACGGCCGCCAAGTTCGTGCGCCGCGATGCCGCGCCTGGCATTTGGCTCGGCTAGGACTTTGCGACCAACTGAAGGGCTCAAGGCACATCTCATTGCAAATGAAATGCGTAAGGTCATGCCACGTGCGCCGTGCCAACGCGTCAGCTGACACTGACGCCCGCGCATAAGCCTGACAACCGTCAAGCCAGCGTATAGACATCAGGGTCAGCTAGACGTCAGCTAACGCAAAGAGCGGCAGCGGTGCCTCACCTTCGGTTTCCTTGAATACGACTTTTACCCTGGCGCCGATTTTCAGTTTGTCGAAGTCGCAGTCGACGAAGTTGGTATAGATGGTTGGGCCTTCCTTCAGTGTAACGTATCCAAGTGAAAACGGCCCTGTGGGAGAGCGGCGCGTGATTGTATAAGTATAGATAACGCCTTCACCGGAGCTCTCCTCCCAATCTGTGTCTCCTAGGCAGAATGGACACAATGCACGGGGAAAATAATGTGGCTCCTTGCATTCCTTGCAGCGTTTGATGAGAAATTTTCCCTGCTTGGCGGCGGTCCAGAACACCTCGGTTTCGGCATTGGGTGCCGGAGCTGCATATTTATGATCAGACATTATGCTCTCTCCAGCACGCAGGTCGCCGAACCGTGGCGAACGCCAAGCGAACCGCCGGTACCGTGCACGAGTGCGATGTTACAATTGGCGACCTGGACCTTGGGGTGCGCTTCGCCACGGAGTTGGCGGACCGCTTCAATTACCTTGGTGATGCCGCCGCGGTTAATCGGGTGATTGTTGCACATTCCACCGCCGTCCGTGTTGAACGGCAACTTCCCGACCCCGGAAATGAGGTTGCCGTCGGATACAAACTTGCCGCCTTCGCCTTTCTTGCAGAACCCGAGGTCTTCAAGTTGCATCAACACCGTGATCGTGAACGAATCGTAGATCGATACGTATTTGATGTCCTGGTGAGTGACACCCGCCTCGCTGAAAGCGGCTGGTCCTGAACGGACCGCGCCGGAATGGGTAAGGTCGATGTCTTTTCCTCCATTTTGACCTTTCTGCGATTCGCCGTGACCGATCACGCGTACAAGGGGCCGCTTCAGACTCTTCGCAATTTCCGGCGTGGTGACGATGACCGCGCCGCCGCCGTCGGTTACGACGCAGCAATCGTCGCGATGCAGTGGATCTGAGACCATCGGTGAGTTGACGACGTCCTCGACCGTGACGACTTTCCTGAGAAACGCGTGTTCGTTGTATTGCGCGTGATGGGAGGCTGCCACTTTCACCCAGGCAAGCTGCTCGCTCGTCGTTCCGTATTCATACATGTGGCGCATGGCGCACATGGCATATGTGTTCGCGGCGACCCCGCGCAGCGCGCCCTCGAATGCTGTCTCGGGGCCTACCGGTCGCGCTTGCGGCGTTTCGGTACGTGGACGTCCCGCCAGCGTAATCAGAGCAACGCTGCACTTGCCGGCAGCGATCGCTTCGGCGGCGTGTCCAACATGCGCGATGTAACTCGATCCACCAACGTCAGTGGAGTCAAAGTGCTTGAGCTTGTTGAGGCCGAGATAGTCTGCCATGACCAGGGAGTTCAGGGCTCCCTGGGCGTCGCCGGAACAGAAGTAAGCGTCTACATCCCGGATCGTAAGACCCGCATCGGCCAGCGCCCCCCTGGCGACTTCAGCATGGAGCTGCGCCGTGGATTTGTCTGGAGCATGACGTGTTGGGTGTTCGTAAATGCCCGCGATATAAGCTCTGCCCCTGATTGTCACGTTCTCTCCAAGGAGTTCCAGGATATCGATTCCGGTCACTTCGAGTCTCAGAACTTCCTGGCGCGAGCAAGGCTTCCTAGTGCAAATCGCATATGGATGCGATCTTCGATAGAATCCCGAGTATTCCGCCGATTGATCGGAGACCCCGTGGTGTTCAAAAAACGAAGGGCACTATCAAATGCCTCTCAAAATGCTCCACCTGCGGTCGATTCCTGTCATTTTAAAGGTCCTGCTGCACAGGAAAGGGCGCGCTCTTTGCCCCAGCCGGTCATGTCCGAATACAAGTACGGATTACGTTTCAAACCTAGTCCCGAGCACTCCGTGACACTGGGGCACATGCCCTCGATCAAGCCATCTGATTTCCAATGAGACCGAAGACCACCTCGATGGCGGCTCTCTTTCTTCAGTTCGAGCGCGGGCCCTTTCACCCACCCATGAACAAATCATATGTGTCCGGGCGGAGAAGGCCCGACCGGATTGGGCCTGATGCGGGGCGCGGAGCACACCCATGTCCGACAGCATCATCGCGTCCATTGGGTCGGGACCGATAAAGAAGACACGGATGTGTTGAACACCCAGCCCCAAGCTGGCTGAGATTGACGTCGCAAATCGCAACGTTCACCAATGTGTGCGGATAAGGATTTAGTTGGAGCGCACTGAACGTGAGTCAATGGCTGAACGAAGATCAGCTCCAGGTCCAGGAACTTGTGCGCCGCGTTGCGACTGAGCGTGTAGCTGCACGAGCCCAGGAGATCGACCGCAAGGCCGAGTATCCCCACGACATGTTCGAGATGCTCAAGGATCTTGGACTTTTTACTCTCCCCTTCCCCGTCGAATATGGCGGGACCAACAGCCTGCTTTCGGCGTGCGTCGCGGTCGAGGAGCTCGGTCGGGTCTGCTACAATACTGCCTATCTGCTGGTACTGCAGTGGTTGCCGATCGGTGCGATCCTCGCCGGCGGATCGAAAGAGCAAAAAGACAAATTTCTTCCCGGCCTCTCGAGTGGTTCGCTCCGGGGTGCCCTTTCATTGACCGAGCCGCAGAGCGGCTCGGACGTTGCCGGGATCAAGACCCGAGCCCGGCGTGATGGAAACGGATATCGGCTAACGGGCTCGAAGATTTGGTGCACCAATTCTGGAAATGCTGATTTCATTCTTGTTGCGGCCAAGACGGGGGATGAAGGTTCGCGCGGAAAGATCAACCTGTTCATCGTGGAGAAGGGCACGTCGGGACTCGAGGTCGGGCCCAAGGAAGACAAGATGGGCGCTCGCGGCGTTGGTTCACATTCGTTGTTCTTCGACAATGCCTATGTACCGGAGGAGAACCGGCTGGGAGACGAAGAGACGGGGTTCAAAGTCACTATGGCTGCTCTCAATGACTCGCGTCCAATCATGGCTGCACGCGGCGTCGGGCTAGCGCAGGGAGCTATGGATCACGCTATCGAATTCATTACGAACCGGCGAGCGTTTGGCCAAACGATCTCGGAGTTTCAGGGTGTTCGGTGGATGATCGCTGATATGGAAATCCAGATAGCTGCTGCCCGGAACCTCACTTACGAGGCGGCGACTGCAGTCGACCGAGGAGTGCGGGGGACGCAATTGGGGCCGCTCGCTGCGATCGCAAAATGTTTTGCGACCGATACTGCGATGAAGGTAGCCACCGATGCAGTTCAGCTTTTCGGTGCCGCCGGCATTTCCAATGAGTATCCCATAAACCGCTATTTTCGCGATGCGAAGGTACTTCAGATCATCGAAGGCACCAACCAAATACAACGAAACATCGTTGCCAGGTCGGTACTACCGCACTGAACGCGACTCATAATAACGTCAGGATTGAAGATGGAAACACTCGGCATAGGACTGCATTTTGAAGACGCGACCCTCGGCCGCAAGTTTAGGACGATAGGACGAACGATCACGGAGGCCGATCTCGTCAATTTCATCAACTGCACCGGCATGATCGAGGTGCTTTTTACGAACCTCGAATTTCTCAAGGACGAGTCCGATATCAAAGGGCGGCCTGCACCTGGAGCAATGGTGTTTTGCTTCGTGGAAGGTCTTTTGATTCAAGCGACCATGCAACATACAGGCTTTGCGTTCTTGAACATGGAATTTGACATCAAGGGTCCAGTGGTCGTCGGGGATACAATTCACGTTGAATGCGAGGTCATAGAGGCGAGGCGCAGCAAGACGCCCAACCGTGGATTGGTCCGAACCAGAAATATCGTTCGGAAGCAGGATGGGTCGATCGTTATGGAATATACACCGTTGCGGATGATGAAAGCCCGCACCAACGGCTGAGACCCATCATGAAAACGCGAGCATCGAAGGCCTCGAACAAGCAACGGGTCCCCTCGCCGGAATTCGGGTTGTCAACCCCGCAATCAATGTCCTCGGTATGCACCTAAATTCTCGGCAATATGGGAGCCGATGCCGTCAAGATTGAGGTGCCCTGGGGTTACGTATCCGTCGGGTTTGCCCATCGCGAAGCGAGGAGACGAGCGTATTTTTCCTGAACGTAAATCGCGACGGGCGGTCGGTCACGCCTGGCTTGAGGCAATCGTTCCTACTGACAACTCAACACATTTGGCAACGAGCGAGAACTGTCATGAAATACGCCGACTTTCAATTCCTTAAATTTGATCACAGGGCAAATGGCGTCATCCTGATTACGCTCAACCGCCCAGAGATGATGAATGCCACGAACGGCCGTCTGCATTGGGAGCTGACAAAAATCTGGGGTGTCGTGAACGACGACCCGGAAGTCAGCGTCATCGTGGTGACTGGAGCCGGTGATCGCGCCTTTTCCGCCGGTGGTGATCTTTCGTGGATTGCCGAAACCATCGGCGATCCAGCCAAAGTCGCCGATTTGATGAAGGAAGCAGGCGATATTGTCTTCAACATGCTTGGCTGTGAGAAGCCCATCATTTCAGCAATCAACGGCGTAGCAGTCGGGGCTGGCCTTGCGGTGGCGTTGATGGCGGACATCAGCATCATGGCGGAAGAAGCAAAACTCACCGACGGTCATGTTAAACTTGGCGTTTCTGCTGGAGATCACGCCGCTATCCTCTGGCCGTTGCTGTGCGGAATGGCGAAAGCTAAATACTATCTAATGACGGCTGACTTCGTCGACGGTAAAGAAGCCGAACGGATTGGCCTGGTGAGCCTCAGCGTTCCACGCGCACAGTTGCTCGATAAAGCGTTGGCGACGGCAAGTAAGCTTGCGACGGGCAGTCAACTTGCGATCAAATATACCAAGCGGTCCTTAAATAACTGGATGCGAACATCTCAGCCCGCCTTTGATGCGTCTCTAGCGCTCGAGATGCTGTGTTTCCTGGGCGACGACGTCAAGGAAGGCGTAGCGGCGGTCCGAGAAAAACGGGAGCCTCGGTTTCCATCGGTTCGCCGATAGAAGCCGTCTTGGATAATCGGAGACGGAGGATTGCGTGGACTAAGACGAGACACGTTTGAAATCGTTTGTTCTTAGTTTGCAAGCCGTGCGATTGCGTCTGATCAGGAAACGGCACGCACTCGTCGGAGTCGGCCCACGCGAAATAACACGGTTGTGCGATTTATCTGAGCTCTCAATATGCATAATGCGCGAAGCACGGGGACTAAAAGCATGATTCAGCTTGGACTCAATGCATGATTTCCTCAAACGAAACCGGTACCCTCGTCATCGGCGCCGCGCAAGGGATCGGCGAAGCGAGCGCTCGACACCTTGCCCGACAACCGTGGTGCGGTCCTCTTGTTCTGGCCGATCGGCAGTATGAAAAAGTCGAAGCGGTCGCCGAGTCGATCCGATCAGCGGGAGGAAACGCGAAAGCCTTTCCAGTCGATCTTAGCGATCATAAGGCAATCATCGCATTGGCAGACACAGCGGGGCCAATCACAAAGGTCGCGCTTGTGGCTGGTGTCATCGAACGCAAGCCCGCGCGCGAAATGACCGCGGACGCATTCGAACGAGTCATGCGCATCAATACGATCGGAATTTATCTTGCGGCTCAGGAGTTCGCGAACCGCATGATTGCCGCCGGACAACAGGGTGCTATCTGTGCTGTCTCTTCTGTGGGAGGCAGACGTCCGGTACCGGATCTCGCGGCTTATTGCGCCTCCAAAGCGGCAGTTGCTATGGCGCTTCGTGTTCTCTGCCTCGAAACGATGCCAAAAGGCATCCGCATCAACTGCGTCGCTCCTTGGGTGACCGATACGGCGATGATGGCCGGTCCCGCCGACACCTATCGGCAATCCATCCCGCGCGGAAAAGTCAATTCGCCCGGTGATGTCGCCGCCGCGATTTCTTTTCTGCTCTCGCCCGACAGTGAAGCGATCGGATTTCGGGAATTGACGGTCGACGGGGGCACCCAGCTTGGCCTTTAGGTCATCTCGTCGCACGTTGATTTTGGTAGATGCGCGGGTTGAGTTCGCGAGAAAGAGGGCTTGCATGAATTTTGGGCCGGCGGCACCGGATCGATTGGAGCCGGTCAACACAAGCCGGCTGGCGGCGGGCCACCCTTTTCGGTCATCGATAATCCGATCAAGTTATTCGATCGAATTCTGGCCGTCGATGTACGCAGCATGTTCCTCGGATTGAAGTATGTCATTCCGGAAATGATGAAGAGCAGCGGGAGGTCTATCGTGATGACTGCCTCAACCGCCGCGCTGCGCGGCGGTCCAGCGATAGCTCCGTATGTCACGAGCAAGCATGCTGTGCTCAGGTTGATGCGTGCAACTTCGAGCGAATGCGCGCCGTTGAGTATCCGGGTCAACGCGGTCAATCCCGGGCCCATCGCGACGAACATGATGGCTCGGGCGTCGGCGGGAAGCGGGGCTGATGCAGCAAATATCAAGCACTATGGGTCTCTGTCACCAAGCTTTTTCTGTGAAACAACGCGATTGTAACTGGATGAAATCGTGAGACGATCGAGGTCCATCGTATTCGCTAAAGTCGGCCAGCCGTTGGCCTGTATCGAACGCGATGTCGACGAGCCGCGGAGCGACGAGTTGCTCTTGCGGATCACGCACGCAGGGGTCTGCGGCAGTGACATTCATCGGCTGGCGGGAGATCTCGGTGAGCCGCCAGTGCCGATCTGCTTTGGCCACGAAGGCATTGGTGTGATCGAGGTCCTGGGTTCTCAGGTCACACATGACCAAAGCGGCAAGCCGATCCGCGTCGGAGACCGTATCTACTATTCTCCTGTCACCCCTTGCGGCGAATGCGCGGTGTGCCGCGGCGAAAAGCCAGGCCGACGTTGCGGGCATAGTTTATGGCCCGTCCCGTTCGGCGGGCCCAACCCAGCCGCGTATCAGGACTTGGCAACGGTCCATAGCCGCGCTCCGTTTTATCGCATCCCCGATCCCGTTTCCTCGGATTCGGTGATTGCTTTCGGCTGTGCCATGCCGACGGCGTTGGGAGGCATGCTGCGGCTGGGTGATGTGCGAGGAGCCATCGTCGTCATTCAAGGCTCTGGGCCGGTGGGCCTTGCGACCTGTCTGATCGTGCGCCGCAGTGGCGCAAAAAAGGTGATTGTCCTCGGCGAACCGCAAGCGCGCCTTGATATAGCTAGCCGCTTTGGGGCAGATGAGGTGATCAGCATCAGCTCGACAGGTCGCGAGGAGCGACGCCATCGCATCATGGCGCTGACGAACGGCGAAGGCGCTGACATCGTCATCGAAGCGGCGGGCCGGATGGAGGCGTTTGTCGAGGGGTTCGACCTGGTGGCGTCCTACGGCCGATACCTCATCATGGGCCTTTACTCCGGGTTCGCCACGACGCCCGTCAATCCTGTCGCCATCAACAACCGGAACATCAGCATCATCGGTTCGCTCGGCTTCCCCTCATCGGAAATCGGCCGAACGGTCGAGGTGGCGGAGGAGCTCGGAGCACGGTTTGAATTCGACAAGCTCGTGACGCATTGCTTTCCGTTGGAAAGGACCGAAGCAGCGATTGCCTGCGCGAGTCGCGGAGAACCTATTAAAGCGGTCGTCATGCCGACGCTGGTGATCTGATACCCGGGCCAGAGGAATACGGAAGAAGCCACAATCGCGAATGGCACAAAGGCGGCCGGTGAAGAGGAAACTGTGGCCGCCAACAGCATCATGATCGAGATTCGTGTGCCTGAAAACTCCGAAGTCGGCGATCCCTTCGCGTAGCGGAGCCCCGCCAGCCAGCGCTGACGCGCTTCAGACCGAGCCTTTCAGCCGCAGCGAACTATAGGCAGCGAGTTCCTTGATCACCGCTTCGCGTTTTGGAATCTTCCGTTTCGGAAACATCACGTCGTCGAAGACAGCCAACATGAATGCCATGCCGAAAGTAATTCGAGCCGCGACACTCGCATCAGCCTTGATGCCGGCTTTGCCAAACGACGCCTTCGCGCCCCGCGTCACTTCTTCCAGGTACTTGATTAGTGGTGAGTCATCGCGGTGAAAAAGCGACCTCAATTCGGGATCGTCGGTATGTGTCGAGATGATGAGAGCCCGAAAAACCTGGCGGTGCTGAACGAGCAGGTCGTAGATCAATTCGATATAGTGCTCTGAACGTTGCGAAACGGTGACCAAATTCTGCTCGCCCGTCCGCTGCATTTGCAGATACTGCGTCGACATCTCCATAAACGGCTTGATGATCGCCTGCTCAAACAACGCTGCTTTGGTGCCGAAGTGCCGGAAAATCAAAACTTCTTCGACTTCCGCGCGCTCAGCAAGCATTCGCGTCGTCGTTCCCGAATAACCCCGCTCAGAGAACAGCTCGATGGCCGCTTTGAGGATGAGCGATCGTATTTCCTCTGAGGATCGCCGGTTACCGTTTGCCGTCTGTCGCTTGGTTGCCCGAGAAGCCTTTTTCTTTGATATGGAAGAACTCGACTTCATAGCCAATGATCGTTCCTATACGGACGTGGTTCTGTACCATTGCAGCGGCATCATCGAACAAGCGAATACTGCTGACGGTTGATGGCAGGGCGGGTGTTGTGCACTGCAAACATGCTAGCATAGGATCGCACCAAAGAGCAGCAATCAAATTTGGGCGTAAGCGGGGCTGCAGGTCATCTTCGTGGAATGATTCCTCGCTTGAGGCACATCATTCCTGATCGTGAGCAGGGGCGATGGTTTGGTCGTGATGACCGCCTCAGGGCCGCGCAGGGCGGCAGCTCCAAATGGTTTTTTGTCACGAGCAAGCACGTTTACATATGAATCCTAACCATAGCCGGCCGGCGCCTGATCGCTCTAACAGGGTGCTGTCGGTTGTTCGCAATTGTCTGTTGACAAGCAATGTACAGTACATACTGTCCTAATCAAAATGTGGCCGGTCGCATCTTTCCTGCCAACGCGACATCTTAGAAGCAAAACGATCAAGGAAACGTCGGGAGCAGATTATGCCAATCGCTCCATTTCGCCCGGCTGCGGCAGGGGCGTATCTCTCCGCAGTGCCGCTAACGCCGACACACGCGGCGGCGGAGCAGCGCGCAGATGGTCAGACCATCCACTTTCAAAAATACGCGGCCTCACCGGGCAACATATTCGCGATCGTCACGCGAGAAATTTGATTTCGCCCTTGGGAACGCACGAGCCTTCGGGAGCGGAAGCGGACATTCATACGCGGCGCGATCACGTGCGCGATTCTAAATGGGGCAGGCTTTGACGATTAAGACCTACGATTACATTATCATCGGGGCGGGAGCGGCCGGCTGCGTGCTTGCAAACCGGCTCAGCGCCATCGCGAGCAACAAGGTCCTGCTTCTCGAGGCAGGTGGAGAGGACAGTCACCCGCTGCTCGGGATGCCGCTGGCCCACAGCCTTTTCGCGTTCAATCCCCGCTACGGCTGGGACTATCAGAGCGAGCCCGAACCCTTTCTCGGCAATCGGCGCGTCGCGGTGCCGCGTGGTCGCCTGCTCGGTGGAACATCAAGCATCAATGCAATGACCTACACGCGCGGCCAGCGGGACGACTATGACGGTTGGGCTCGTTATGCTGCGAAGGGGTGGTCCTATGCGGATGTTCTGCCCTATTTTAAAAAGGCGGAAGGCAGTTGGCGCGGTGCCGGACCGTTTCATGGTGCCGATGGCCCGCTGAAGGTCCTCAACCCGGCCAAGAGTGAGATCTTCTACCAGCCATTGATGAAGGCCGTGGAAACTTGCGGCTTTGGTGTCAGCGACGATCTGCAGGCCTCGGACACCGGCGGCTTCAATCATTTGGAGTATACGGTCACGCCGCGGGGGCGACGGGCGAGCGCCTCGCGGCAGTATTTGCGGCCGGCGCGGCGCCGTCCGAATCTGACGGTCCTGACCGATGCGCACGCCTCGCGCGTCCTGCTTGATGGTCAACGCGCTGCGGGCGTCGAATACTTATCCCAGGGGAGGACGGTTCGGGTCGATGCCCGGCGGGACGTGATCCTATCGGGCGGCACCTACAATTCGCCTCAGTTGCTCCTGTTGTCCGGAATTGGACCCGCCGACGAACTGCGTGCGCTCGGCATCGAACCGCGGCATGATTTGCCGGGCGTCGGACGCAATCTCAGCGAGCATGTCCAGGCGGTGCTGTCCTACGGGGTTCGCAGCGGCGAGTCGTTTGAACGCAATCTTCGGCTGGATCGGCTGGTTTTGATCGCTCTGCAATGGGCGCTGACCGGCCGGGGCAAGGGTGCGCATCTGCCGCTCGTTGGCTGGGGATTTGTGCGCAGCCACGGCGGCGTGGAGCGACCTGATCTTCAGGTCCTCGTCTCGCCAGCGGCTCCCGGCGCTGGCATCTGGGGACCTGGCTTTGGCCAGCGGGTGCCAGCGACGCTTGTTTTCTACACTCACCTGTTGCGCCCGCTGAGCCGCGGCCAGATCAGGTTGCGTTCGGCCAATCCCCTCGACAAGCCGCTGATTGAGTTCAACCTGTTGGCCCGCGAGGAAGATCGTGCGGTCCTGCGCAACGGTATCCGTTTGATGCGGCGCTTAGCACAAACCGAACCGCTGGCAGCATTGTTGAGTGAAGAAAGCAGGCCCGGAGCCGGTGTTGTCACCGACGCCGACCTCGACGCCTATCTTCGCGACACTGCAGGGCCGTGGCACCATCCGGTCGGCACGTGCGCCATCGGCGAGCATGGCGAGGCTGTGGTCGACAGCACTTTGCGGGTCCGTGGCCTCCAGAATCTCAGAGTGATCGACGCTTCGATCATGCCGGAGTGCGTCAGCGGGAACACCAACGCTCCGACCAACATGGTCGCTGAGCGGGGCGCTGATCTTATCTTACAAGACGCCTAAAACCTGCATTGTCGCATTTCGCGGCGCGCTGGTCAGCGCCAACGGACAGACCTTTGCGGCCAAGGCGGCAATCGTTCAATTCGAAGAGACCGGACTATAGCTGCGTGCCTCTGAAGATACCGCCAAAGGCCACGGCGATCACGGCCGCACTATGGAATCAAAAGAACCTTGCCGACCACCTGTCGACTGGCGACTCTCTCCATCGCCTTGGAAAACTCACCCAGCGGATACCTGCCTTCAATCATGGTTCCGATGCGGCCGTCGGTCACCATTTTAAACGCGTTGTCCATCAGCCGACGAAATTTCGCGTTCGGATTCACAAAAAGTCGATTGATCGACGACCCTGCAACACGGATATCTTTCAATAGCAAGTAATTTGCTGGAATGGACGGTATCCGTCCGGAAGCAAAACCCACAATAGAAACACGGCCCTCGGGCCTGATACAGCGAAGGAGGCCATCAAACGTATCCCCCCCGACAACGTCCATAGCGGCATCGACGCCATCGAGCCCTTGCTGATTGAGCGCCTCTCGCAATCCCTCCTTCAAATTCTCAATGCGATCACTGCGCAGAACAATCTCAGCGCCGATGCGTCTTACAGCGTTCTCTTTCTCCTGCGAAGAAACCAGAGCAACGACGCGTCCGCCGAGCGCCCGCGCATATTGAACCCCGGTCGATCCGACGCCGCCCCCAGCCCCCGTTATCAAAATCCATTCGCTGGGCCTGAGGTCTACACGCAGACTGATCGCACCAACGACAGTTGCGATTGTCGTGTTGCACGCCGCAGCATCTTCAAAGGACATTCCATCAGGGATTTTCGTGCAATAGTGCGCTTTACTGATGGTTTGAGCGGCAAATGCTCCATGGCCGGGCTGCGCCGCCACGCGATCCCCCACAGAAAACTCTTTGACGTTGCTTCCGACCGCCAGAATAACGCCGGCGGCGTCACGGCCAGGTGTAAATGGCACCGGAGGCCGGTTTTGATACTTCCCTTCGATCATAAGTACGTCAGGGAAGTTTATGGATGCCGCCTTAGTCTCGATAAGGACCTCATCGGGACCGGGCCGTCGAATGACAACCTCATCAAGCCGCGTGAGGCGCCAATCTCCAAAGTTGTCGACGACCAGACCTCTAACTTTCTCTGGCACGTTCATTTGCATTGTCATCCAGATACGTTTGAAATTGGTCCAAAGCGTAATCAAAGTTACGACGCCAATCATTTGCCGGTGAAGCGCGGGGGCCGCTTTTCCTTGAAAGCGGAAACGCCCTCCTCGGCGTCAGCACTCGCATAGAGACGCCTTCTGGCAACCGCGATATGAGCGACCGACGCATGCCAACCGTTGTTTAGAAATTCGCGGCCGTTTGCGATTGTGGCCTGAACTGCGAGCGGTGCCTGCTCCGCGATCAATTCAGCGAGTTCAACTGCGCGTGTTAGCTCCTGGCCCAAGGGCACGACCTCCTGGACACAATTGAGGCGCAGTGCTTCATGCGCGTCGAATTCGGCTCCAGTTAGCAAATATCGCATCGCGTTGCCCCATCCCGCGCGATCGACCAGACGGGCAATCCCCCCGAGACCCGCGATAATGCCGCGCTTGACCTCAATAATTCCGAATCGACAATTGTCCGCCGCGATCGCGATATCGGACGACAGCGCCAGCGAAACCGCCGTGGTGTAGGAAATACCCTTCAGCGCAATGACGATGGGCTTTGTGCGCAATGGCTCTCGCATACTGAAGGGGTCCACCTCATTTGCAGGAATCAACGGTTTCCCCTCTGCCTGGAGCGCTGCGATCTTTGGGAGATCAAGGCCTGCCGTGGTATGGTCGCCAAAGGCGTGAATAACGCCGCATCGCAACTCCGGATCGGACTCCAGCAAGGTGTGCGCTTTAGCAAGTTCGGACAGCATTTTTGGGGTAAAGCCATTGCGCTTTTCCGGCCTGTCGATTCCCATCATCAGGATCTGGCCGCATCTCTCAACCACGATTTGGCCATCCGGCTCTCGATTCAGGTCGCGCTGTTCAGACATGATTATCCCAATGATACATCGACGTCAGGTTCCGGTGAAGATCGCCTTGCGCTTTTCGCGAAAAGCGTTCACCGCTTCACGATGATCATTGGTCAGCTTCAATATTGGCTGATAGGCTAGCTCGCTCTGAATGGTGGCACTCAGGGATGCTGCGCCGTCGAAGTAAGCAGCCTTGTTGAGAGCAAAGGCAATCGGTGGGATATCGACGAACCGCTTCGCCATTTGGACCGCGACTTCCACCGCCGCACCGGGTTCGCATATCTTGTTTGCAATTCCAATTCGTTCGGCTTCTGCGCCACCCACTTCATCCGTCAGCGTGATCAACTCTTGTGCCTTGCCGGGACCAACCCGGCGGGTCAGCGTCCAGCGCAGCCCCACGTCAGGCAGGATCCCGATCCGCATGAAGACAGCGCAAAATCGAGCGTTGCTCGCGGCGACAACGTAATCACTGGCGCAGGCAAGAGATAGACCAGCGCCAAAGGCCAGACCTTCCACGGCGGCGATCACCGGTTTGGGACCGCGCGTTATCTGGAGAACGATGTCGTGAGAAACCTCCATGAACCGCCGCATTTCAATGATGCTGCGGTCGCGCATCTGCGAAACATCGCCACCCGCAGAGAAATTTCCGCCCGCTCCGGTCAGCACGATTGCGCGACAGTTTGGATCATCCATCAGTTCAGGCAGCAGAGCGATCAGACCCTGTTTGACTTCCATCGAATAGGCATTGCGTCGCTCGGGCTTGTTGAGCGTCACGACGACGATACCGTCTTCATCCTGCTCTGCTAGCACCTGGTCGTTGAGGGTTGTTTTCTTGATACGTTCGCTCATGATCTTCTCCCACCAGGATGACAATTAGCTTACCGATGTTGGATACCGGCGAACGGCGGTCTTGCCAGAGCGGCGCGATATTCCGATTCAAGTCTATTGATGACGTCTGAGACATGGGGGGAACTCTTAATTCCTCCTACTCCCTGCCCTGCGCCCCAGATGTCCTTCCAGGCCTTCGGCCTAAGGTGCTTCTGCCCCATTTTCCATTGCCCGGCTGCATCCAGCGGCAGATTGTCAGGATCCAACCCCGCGCCGCGGATACTTTCTGCAAGGTAATTGGCGGAAACACCGGAGAAAAACGGTGTGTAGATGATATCCGACGCGCTGGAGTCGACAATCATCTGCTTGTACGCATCCGGCGCAGCACTTTCCTTTGTCGCGATGAACACTGTTCCGAGATAGGCCGCGTCGCACCCAAGCAACTCGGCGGCACGGATCTCCGCTCCTCTGGTGATCGTTCCCGCCAGCACCAGAATCCCGTCGTAAAATTCCCGAACTTCACCAGCAAGTGCGAACGGGTTGATCCGACCTGCATGTCCCCCCGCTCCTGCCGCAACCAGAATCAATCCGTCGACACCTGCTTCAATCGCCTTGCGCGCGTGTCGCGTCTGGGTCACGTCATGAAGTACGATGCCTCCATATGCGTGGACGCGCTCGACAACCTTGGTTGGCGAACTGAGCGATGTAATCACTATCGGTACGCGGTGCCTGGTGCAGACATCGATGTCAGCTTCAAGGCGCTCGTTGGTGGCTGACAGGATCAGGTTCACCGCATAGGGCGCGACCGCGGCACTGGAATGCGCTTGCCTGTATTTTTCAAGTTCAGATTCGATACGCGTCAACCACCCATCAAGCTCCTCTTGCGGCCTTGCGTTTAACGCTGGAAACGAGCCGATGACTCCAGCCTTGCATTGTTCGACCACAAGTTCGACACCGGAAACGAGGAACATCGGCGACGATATAACGGGAAGACGCAAGCCATTTAGAAGTTTGGCGCGAGGTTGCACTTCTCTCTCCTGGTATCCGGTCAGTCTGGCAATGATAAAAGATTCAAATCGTCAGCGAACAATTCAGGGTCGCGCTCCGACTCGTTAAGACCACCGGCCTCGGAGAGCCGCCCCAAATGATAGTCGCTATCGCCCCAAAGAAATTCAAATAACGTGAGGCGCTTGAAATACCGACCGATGCAGTAGTCTTCCGTCATGCCGATTCCGCCATGAAGCTGAATCGAATGCTGCCCGACGAAACGAGCGGACTTGTTGACGACAGCTTTTGCCGCCGAGACCCCATTGGCCCGCATTTTAGGATCCCTCTGCTGAACCGAGAAGGCAGCGAAAATGGCCATACTTCGCGCCTGCTCAATCGCGATCAGCATCTCGACTGCTCGATGCTGCAGCGCCTGAAACGTTCCGATCGCAACACCAAATTGCTGTCTGGTCTTCAGATAATTGACTGTAATTTCGTGCGCCGCAGACATCGCGCCCACAGCATCGGCACAGAGCGCCGCAGCTGCCTCGTCGGCGATCCGTTCGATCAGCGGCAGCGCGCACCCACGACAATCCAGCCTGGCTTCGGCGACGACTCCGTCAAACCGGATGTCGATCACGGCCCGGTCGTCTTGAGAGGTATAATCCTTCGTTTTGATCCCGCTTTCTGCCGGATCGACGAGGAAGATACCGATCTCCCCTTGAACGTTTTCAATTCGGGCCGACACAAGCCAGCTTTGAGCGTCCTGACCGTGAAAGACAAATCGCTTTGAACCCGTCAGGCGCCATCCGGCCGAGGTCTTTTGCGCGATCGCTTCGACGGAACTTAGATCGTATCGCGCGAACGGTTCCGCATGCGCGAACGACACCATCAGCTTTCCCTCAGCAATCTTGGGAAGCAGTCGATCCATCAAAACCCGGTCTTGTGAATGTGCAATCAGGCCTCCGGACACCAAAACCGTCGATAGAAACGGTTCAACCGCAAGATTACGGCCCATCGACTCCATAACCAGCATAGTCTCAAACGGACTGCCGACCATCCCGCCGAATTCAGCATCAAACGGCAGACCGAGCAGACCCATTTCCGCGAATTGGTTCCACAACTCGCGTCGCCAGGTCCAACTGCGTTTGAAAAGCGGCACGTCGGCAAGACTGTGTTGGGAAAGAAGCCGGTCGACGGTATCCTTTAGTAACCGCTGTTCGTCCGATAGTTCGAGATTCATGCCATGAACTCATTTCCCGAGATCAAGAACGCGCTTAGCGACGATGTTCTTCTGAATTTCGGTTGAGCCGCCCGCGATCGTCAGCTCCCGCCAAAAGAAATAGTTTGAAACTGCGCCGGCCGCCCATTCCGGGCCAACCGAATGGTCCTGGTCAACTACCGCCTTGCCGGCGCTGTAGTCGGGCAGAAACGGAATGCCGAGAGGCCCGCAGACCTCCATGTAGATTTCGCTCGTAGCCTGTTGAAGCTCCGATCCTTTGATCTTGAGGATCGAGGAGGCCGGGTCCGGTACATTGCCGACCCCGCTGCTTCGCTGCCGCGTAATAACCCGAAGCTGCGTCAACTCGAGAGCCTTGAGCTCTGCCTCCAGCATCGCGACCTTTTGACGAAAGCGGATATCGTCCCACAATGTCCGGCCCGGACCGGTCGGGACATGCCGCGCCATTAGTTTGGCACGATCCAGCCGTCGTTTGGAAATTCCGACGCGGGCCTGACCTCCGCGTTCGTTCCCGAGCAGATACTTGGCGTAGCGCCAACCCATATTCTCTTCGCCGATCCGGTTCGAAACCGGAACACGAACGTCATCAAAAAATACCTCGTTAAAATGGTGCTGGCCATCAATCGTGATAATCGGACGCCGCGTGATACCCGGCGTCTTCATGTCGATCAGCAGATAGGTGATGCCGTCCTGCTTGCGCGCGGCCCTGGGGTCCGTTCGCACCAGGCAGAACATCCAATCGGCATAATGCGCCTTGGAGGTCCAGATCTTTTGCCCGTTGATAACGTATTCGTCACCTTGGCGTATGGCCCTCGTGTTCAGCGATGCTAGGTCAGAGCCGGCGCCAGGCTCTGAGAATCCCTGACAAAACCAAAAATCGAGATTCGCGATTCTGGGAAGGAAAACGCGTTTTTGCTCTTCCGTACCGAATGCGATGATTACCGGTCCTACCATGTTGACGTTGAACGATAAAACCTCCGGCGCTGCCGCGCGATGTCCCTCCTCGGCGAAGAGATAGCGCTGCATTGGCGTCCAATCGCAACCGCCCCATTGGACTGGCCAGTTTGGCACCGCCCAACCCTTCGCGAACAGGATCTTTTGCCAGCGCTCGATATCGCTGCGATTCCAGCGCTGCTCCATCGCAATTTTTCGCCGGATATCGGCAGGCAGGGAGGTTCTGATAAACGCCCTCACCTCCTCCTGAAACGCACGCTCAACCGGCGTAAGCTCAAGATCCATGACGCGCCTCGTCCACGTTTACGCCTGACACGTCGATATAGGCGTCGAGCGCGACAACGCCCTGGCCGTCGGGCAACACCAGTAGCGGATTGATCTCGATGCCTTTGAATGCCTTGGAATTCTGAGCGGCCAGTTGCGAAAAATCGGCAAGGGCGCGGGCCAGAGCCGCAACATCCGCTTTTGGCTTGCCACGAAAGCCCGAAAGCAGCGGAAACGAACGCACCGACTGTATCATCTCGCGAGCTCCGGCCGCGTCCAGGGGAGCCCGCCGGAACACAACGTCCGAAAGGATCTCAACCATGACACCGCCAACACCGAACATGATGATGGGGCCGAAGACGGGGTCGTCGCTGGCACCAACGATGCACTCCACACCGCCACCGATCATCTCCGACAGAAGATACCCATCGATCCGCGCCGTTGGCGCCAGACGCGCGATGCTAGATTTCATTGCGGCCAGAGCCGCACCGACCTCACCGGCGTCCCTCAGACCAAGCGTGACACCGCCGACTTCAGTCTTATGCGGCAAGTCTGCCGATACGGCTTTAAGCGCCAGAGGATACCCGACCGCATCAGCAATCGCCGCAAGACCTTCGTCCTTGGATAACAATCTCTCGTTCGGAATACGAATACCGCATTTGGCAATGATGGCCTTTGCGTCTACTTCGCTGTATCGCCTCCGCTCGATAACGGGCATATTTCGTGCCGTCAGAACGTCGGCATACTCGTGTGAAAAGCTGCGCGAGAAACCCGCGAGCGCTCCGACTGTGGCGACGGCGCGCGCTGCGTCTTCAAATACCAGACAACCGGCCTCGGCAAACGCTTTCGCTACCGCCGGCTCACAAACCATACTGATGCAGAAACACGCCTCAGAATAGCGGCGTATCGCGTTCTTGAGGGCAACAAGCAGAGGCTCAGCTAGATGCGGTGCTGAGGCTATCACTCCGATGTAGAGGATGACCGACCCGAATTCCGCGGTCGAAAGAGCGATCTCCGCCGCTGTCACAATGCTCTCAACGCCCGAATTGGTTTGCGCTGTCAAATCAATCGGATTCGTCATTGATCCGTTGGGAGCAATGAGTTTGATCTCTTGTTGTGCTGTATCGGCCAGAACAGGCAGCGACAGCCCTGCACGGTGCGAACGATCCGCCATATGGGCGCCGATACCGCCGGATGACGTAATCAGGCAGGTGCGTCCATCTTTCGGAAGGGTCCCGAAGGTAGCGGCGTAAGCGACGTCCAACAGTTCTTCGGTTGTCTGTGCGCGATGCACGCCGAATTCGCGAAAAACGGCATCATAGATTGCGTCAGCGCCGGCCAGTGCCGACGTATGTGAGGCAACCGCCGCGGCTCCTTGATCAGTCGTTCCGACCTTAAGGATGACGACTGGCTTCCGATTCGCGCGCGCGATCCTCAAGCCCTGCATGAAGTTTTCGCTCAGACGCAGACCTTCGATATATCCGACGATGACATCGATCGAGGGGTTATCTGCCATCCATTTAATAACTTCTCCAACCTCAACGTCAGCTTCGTTGCCCGTAGCAACGAGATGCGTTACGGACAAACCGCGCTGCTGTGCAAGCTTAAGCACGTTCGTTGCATAGCCGCCGCTCTGGCTCGCGACGCCTACCGAGCGGCGTTCCTGGACGTTCGCCTGAAAATTTCCGGTAAACGTCAAATAGACCTTATCTGTGGTATTGAAAGCGCCGACCGTGTTAGGGCCGAGCAGCCGCATTCCAGACCGGCGGGCAACATATGCTATCTCGGCCTGCAACCGTTTACCTTCTGGTCCCATTTCGGCGAAGCCGGCCGTAAAGACGACGACCGACCGAACCCCTTTTTGTGCGCATTCGCGAACCGCGTCGAGCACTCCTGCCGCCGGGATGGCGATGACTGCCGCATCGATTTGCGCCTCTATCGCCGTGATGGAGGGGTAGGATCGAACCCCCTGAACCAGCGTGTGTGACGGATTGATCGCGTACAGCTCGCCCGGATACTCAGCGGCAAGTAAGTGCTTGAACGGCCTACCGCCGATCCGATCGACATCGGATGACGCCCCGATGACCGCGATGGATTTCGGCCGGAACAGTGTTTCGAGACCTGCGGTTGATTCCTCGTTCGATGACGGCATTGTCTGATTAGGCCACCCGTTGTTGTCGGCGAACATAAGTCGGAAATCTCCTTTCAGGACCTCCAACGTACCTTCAGAAGGCTAAGGTTTGGCGTGCCGAACGTTCTGCCGATCTCTCCGGCCGACCACTACCCTTTGCCAACCGCAGCCAGCGCGCGCGCGAGTTGCTCCTTGTGCGCGTTGGTATCCATAAGAATCGCCATGTGCGACGACACGACATCGAAGTGCGTGCGACGCGTCATTTCAAGACCCTGATACACCGCGCGCTTGAAGTATCGTATCGCCTCTTGCGGCTTTGCAGCGATTGCTTTTGCGATCTCGGCGGTCACGGGACGTAGTTCGTCGTCGGAGACTACGCGATTGACGAGCCCCAGCCGCTCGGCGACGGGCGCATCGATTGAGCCGCTCAGCCAGAACATTTCCAGCGTCCGCGCACAGCCCATCATTCTTGGAAGAAAATAGCTTCCTGCGTCGCCCGCTATCAAACCAAGATCAGCGCGATTCTCTTCTAGTCTTGTCAAGGTTCCGGCGATACGGAGGTCGCACATCAGCGCGATGTCCAAACCGTCTCCGCGTGCAACACCGTTGATCGCTGCTATGATCGGCTTGTCAATGCGCTCAAGCAGAAATCCGATCTTGTGCAGTCCGCGCCAGAAAAAATGCTTTCTACTGGCCGTACTGGATTGATCGATTCGACCAAGCTCCTCGAGATCGAGGCCGATACTAAAATCTGGTCCGGCGCCGGTGATCACGATCGCGTGGACGTTATCATCTCGTCCCGCCACTGCGAGCGCGTTCTCCCATTCGGCGGCCAATGCTGCATCGATGGCGTTTCGCCGACCGGGACGATTAAGCGTGATCGTGGCCACATGGTCTTCGCCAATCGACAGCACTACTGGCGGGTCAGTTTGCATGCCAAATCCCTCGGGACCGCGAAAAATCGCATCCCACCAAACTGATCCCTGGTTAAAGCAGAAAAAGCAAGAGACCGGAAGTAACTCGACACATTCGTATTATCAGGAGCCGGCATTCCTGATACTCGATTGAAACCGCGCCTCTTTAGCACTTAAGACAGTGCTAGCGAACGTTTCCCTCACGGTGCTGAAGCGGATTCTGGTCCGAAGAAAGTCGCGCGACCGTCTGGCGCAGGACGATTGGCGATAACGAGGATTATTTGCCGATGAAACTCGCGAGCTTCGCTTTGCCGCCCAGCGATATTCCATCGAATATAGATGCTTTGCGCAAAGAAGTGCGCGACTTTCTGGCTGATGAACACAACAGAGGCGGCTTTAAACGTACAGCCGAGGGCTGGGACCGCTACGATCCCGAATTCAGTCGCAAGGTCGCACAACGTGGCTGGATCGGAATGACGTGGCCAAAAAAATACGGGGGTCACGAGCAGTCTTTCTTCGAGCGCTATGTCGTGAGCGAGGAATTATTGACCGCAGGGGCACCAGTGCGTGCTCACTGGCTCGCGGACCGGCAAATCGGTCCATTATTGCTGACCGCGGGCACGGAACAGCAAAAACAGACCTTTCTCCCCAAAATTGCAGCCGGCGAATGTTTCTTTTGCGTGGGGCTGAGCGAACCGGACGTCGGGTCCGATCTTGCTTCAATAAGCACGCGCGCTGAAAAGATCGAGGGCGGCTGGCGCATTTCCGGCACAAAGGTCTGGACGAGCTACGCTCATCGGGCGCACTTTATCAATCTTTTCGCGAGGACAGAGAGAAAGAGCGAGACGGATCGGCGCGGCGGCGTAACGCAATTCATCGTCGAACTCAAAGCGCCGGGCATAAAAATCAACCCGATCCTCAATCTCGCCCAGGACCACGATTTTAATGAAGTTGTTTTCGAAGACGTCATAGTCGCGGATGACGCCGTGATTGGCACCGTCGGGAACGCCTGGAAACAGGTGTCCAACGAGCTTGCGCATGAGCGAGCAGGTCCGGAGCGATGGGTTAATTCGTTTGGCGCGCTTGCCACCCTGATTGACGAAATAGGTCCCTCTCCGGACGCGAGAGAGGCGGAAGCGACCGGCCGGCTGGTCTCACACCTGTGGACACTACACCGTCTTTCTTTCTCTATTTCGGCGTTGCTTCAACGGGGCGAAGTTCCTGAAGTCGAAGCTGCGATTGTGAAGGACCTCGGCACCAATTTCGATCAAAGGATACCGGAAGTCGCGCGCGGCTTATTGGACGAGTCGCGCCGCACCACCCTCTCCAACCATGCCATTTCCATGCTGGATCGCGCGATGTTGTATGCGCCGGCAACAACAATTCGGGGAGGTACCCGCGAAGTCCTGCGAGGGATCATCGCGAAAGGGCTTGGTCTCAGATGAACGAAGCTCAATCGATCCTGGTCGAAACGACGAGACGCATCTTTTCGCAGCATTGCACGCGAGAGCTCGCTACGCAGATTGACGCTGGGACCAGACCCGCCGCCTTTTGGACATTGCTTGAAGAAGCGGGACTGTTCAACATCACGGCACCGGAAGAACAAGGCGGCGCTGGCGCGGACATTTCCGACCTCTGTGCCATTCTGCGCGCGGCTGGCGCCTGGGCGGCCCCCGCGCCGCTGGCGGAAGTATCGCTGGCAGGAGAAATGATCCGCAAAGCTGGTCTGGATTTACCCGTTAAGCTTCGTACCATCGGGCCTGTCGTCCAGGGCGATATGATCAGGCTGAATCGGCGGGACGGTCGCTGGCAGATTACTGGAACGCTCCACCGGGTACCATGGGCGCGCCATCTGGACGGTCTGGTGATCATCGCCGAGAGCGAGGATGGCCCAAGAACAGTTGTGATCGACGACTTTCGTATCCTGTACGAAGACTGGAACCATGCGCGTGAACCTCGTGACACGATTGTCTTTGAGAACCGGGTGCTACCCGATTCACAAGTGTCGGTCGCCAACAGGGGTCTTACACTGCGCGACCTGACGTTTCTTGGCGCCCTGTTTCGAACCGTAGCGATGGCTGGCGCACTCGAGCGAATTCTCGAAATGACCGTCGCCTATGCACAGAGCCGCGTCCAGTTTGGTCGTCCTATCGCAAAATTTCAGGCCATCCAGCAGCAGGTCGCCGTCATGGCAACCGAAATCACCGCTGCAAGCGCCGCAGCGGAAAGCGCGGTGCTCGCGGTATCGAAGGGGGGTCATTTTGAAATCGCGGCTGCCAAGGCGCGCGTCGGCGAAGCAGCCGGTATAGCAGCCGGGATCGCCCACCAGGTGCATGCGGCGATGGGCTTTACCTACGAACACGACCTGCAGCGCTTCACGCGGCGGCTATGGTCGTGGAGAGACGAATTCGGTTCGGATGCCGCTTGGTCGATTTGGGTAGGCCGAGCTGTCGCCTCAATCGGCGGAGACCATCTTTGGGCGCTAATAACCTCGCCAAATCAGTTTAACTTGCCTCGATGATCCGGGCGACACGTCAGGTCTGACCATGCAACAACCGAATACTTTGCCAATGAGCGGCATCAGGGTGCTGGATTTCTCCAACATGATGGCCGGCCCCTATTGCACCCGCCTGCTCGCTGACTTGGGCGCCGAGGTGATCAAGGTGGAACCCCCGGAGGGCGATCACAACCGATCCCGCCGACCTGTCAGAAACGGGGTCAGCAGCTTTTTTGGCCATCTCAACTGTGGCAAGAAAAGTGTCGTTCTCGACCTTAAAAGCAAGGAGGGCCTTGAGGCTGCCACCCGGCTCGCACAACTTAGCGACGTCGTGGTCGAAAACTGGCGCCCGGGCGTCGCCGACAGGCTGAGCGTTGGATATTCCGATATATCCTCGGTGAAGCCCGACATCGTCTACTGCTCGATATCGGGCTTCGGTCAGACCGGGCCAAAGGCGCTCCGCCCCGCATACGCGCCCATTGTCCATGCGGCGAGCGGCTTCGACCTCGCGCAACTCAGCTACCAGGGAGAAAAGACTAAGCTTCCCGCAAACACGGCGATCTTCGTCGCCGATCTCTATGGCGGTCTTGCTGCGTTTGGAGCGATCCAGACGGCGATGTTCGATCGTCAACGAACCGGCCGAGGGCGCTACATCGACGTTTCTCTACTCGATTGCATGCTCAATGTAATGGTCAACGAGATCCAGGAAGTCCAAAATCCCTCGCCAGTGAAGCAACGCGCCTACCAGCCGTTGCGCGCCAAGGACGGATTCATTGTCGTTGCGCCAACCAGCCAAAAGAATTTTGAAAATCTTGCACGGGCGCTCGACCATCCGGAATGGGTTTCGGACCCGCGGTTCATTCGCACGAAGATACGCGAGGAGCACTGGGATGAATTGATGCGGCTGATCGAAGGCTGGTCGCAAAGCCGCTCCGCGAGCGAATGCGAGGAAATTCTGCTTTCGGCAAGCGTTCCATGCACTCGCTACCAGGAAATTGGTGAGGTGTTAAAGGATCCGCAAGTCGTCAGCAGGCAGTCGCTTACACTGGTTCATGATGCGGCCGGCGAGTATCTCGTTCCGAATGCTCCCTTCCAGTTCAAGGGGCAGCCGTTGCCGGCCGCTAGCTGGGTTTCGAGCATCGGCGAGCATTCGCATGAAGTCCTGAACGCATTGCTCGGTTATTCCGAAGAACAGGTGCGTGCGAGCGCCGGCCGATTTTCGAAGCCGGTCACTCTACCTCCAGCCATGCCTAAAACGAGGATATTCCCATGACCGACCCTCTTGTTCTGTTCGAGCTAAGTGACGATGGCATCGCCACGCTGACGCTGAACCGCCCAGACAAGATGAACGCCTTCACGATGGAAATGCTGGGTGTATGGAACCAACTCCTGCAGGAATGCGCGGAAGACGTGAACGTCAAGGCCATCGTACTCACTGGCGCGGGTAGCGCCTTCTGTGCGGGTGGCGATGCAAACGCCATGAAAACACGCGCAGGCAACGATGCATTGGAGCAGAAGAATTTTCTCTGGAAGCATATTCATTCTATCGCGCTGGCACTTGACCGACTGGACAAGCCGATGATTGCTGCGATCAACGGTGTAGCCCGTGGCGCTGGCCTGGATATGGCGCTGATGTGCGATATCCGCGTTATGGCAGCATCGGCAACACTGGCGGAAAGTTACATCAGCATGGGCTTGATCGCTGGTGACGGCGGCACGTGGTATCTGCCACGTCTGGTTGGCCTGGATCGCGCGCTTGAGCTTTTGTGGACCGGCCGGACCGTCGCCTCGGAAGAGGCATTGCGGATCGGGATGGTTACGCAAGTGGTGCCTGACGATCGGATTCTGTCGGACACCTACGACTTCGTGCGGAAGATCTGCGCGCAACCCCCGGAGGCAATTCGTTTGTACAAGCGGGCCGTTTATCAAGGCTACCGAATGGAACTCCCGGCTCACCTTGACATGCTTTCATCACACATGTCCGTGTTGCGCGATTCTCCAGAACATCGCGAGAGAGTTTCTCGATTTCTTGCACGCAAGACCTAATGGGATCGGTTCGCTCGATGGGCGTCTGCGAGGCGACACTGCCTTCGTCACATCTGCGCCTTAAGTTTCCGCAAGAGCGGGCAAGACATCGCAACGGATCATGCGAGATCGGTTCGGCCGTTCTTAATCACCGTGGCGCCACGCGCGGCAACGCGCGCCTCGAAAGACACCACGTTGCCATCCTTCCATAGATCCATGCTCACTGTCTCTCCTGGAAATACAGGCGACGAGAATCGCGCAACATGGCGTTTGAACGCACTGGGGTCGTAGTCGGCAAAGGTCTGCAGGACCCCTCGGCACGTCAGCCCGTAGGTTCCCATGCCGTGCAGGATAGGGCGATTAAAACCGGCCTTCTTCGCAAATTCTGGATCGCTGTGCAGCGGATTGCGGTCGCCGCACAAACGGTAGATCAGCGCCTGATTGGGACGCGTCGGGATGTCGACCGTCCTGTCGGGCGAACGTTTCGGAATCGGATGAGGTTCTGCCTGCCCTTCGGAAGGTCCGCCAAAACCGCCATCGCCGCGCGCGAAGGATGAGTGAATGATCGTCGCGAGCTTATCGCCCGATATTGCATCCTTCACCACCGTCTCGGCCTGGATCACTGCGCCTCTATCCTTGCCCTTGTCGAATACGCCAATCACGCGTGCCGTGGCTAACACGTTGGCGCTCACCGGCATTGGCTTGTGGAACGTGATGTCTCGCTCACCATCGACGGTCATTACCCGGTTGGTCCCATAGTCACCAGGTCTCGCGCCCCAAACACAGACCGATGCAAAGGTCGGCACCACCTTCAACGGCTTTGGGTTGAGATAGCCTTCATTGACGAACTGAAGCTCCTTTTCATCCATGGGATCTTCGCCCATTCCGATGCCGAGCGCATACAGCATGACGTCACGGTCGGTCCAGGAATATGGAAGATTTTCCTGCTTAAGATCGAGAATGTCTGGATATTTGATCGGCACCGGCAATCCTTGATGCAAGCGGGCGCTCGCGAATGAGAGGCGGCTCAGGTCTGCAAACTATCCAATCATGGTGTATCCACCAGACACCGAAAGAACCTGTCCAGTGATATAGCCGGCGACCTTTTTCGAAGACAGAAACACCACGGCGTGCGCGATGTCCTCAGGGTTGCCCACCTTCCTGAGCGGCAACGACTTGGCCACCTTTTCAAGCTGATCTTGCGTGAACATGCTGTCCATGTCCGTCCACATACTGATCGATCCTACATCCCCGGGCTTCGTCGGAATGGTCACGCCCGGACATACGACGTTGCACCGAATGCCGTAACGGCCATTCTCCTTGGCCACAGTCTTCATGAAGCTGTTAACCGCTGCTTTCATCCCGCCATAGACCGCTTCGCGCGGCTCTCCCTGCCGGCTGGCGTCCGAACTGATCGAGACGATCGACCCGGATTGCTTCGGAATCATGATGTCCAACGCCGTCCTGGTGCAATTGAGATTTCCAACAAAGTTTATTTGGATGATTCTCTGCCAGAATGCCGGATCAGTCTGGGTGAAGTACATCAACTTATCCCAGCCGACATTGTTCACGAGAACGTCCACGCCGCCGAATTTGTCCACAGCCGCTTTGAACATGCCCTGGACTTGCGCGAGGTCGGTCACATCCGTTTTAACCACCTGAACGGCGCCAGCACCGGCCGCCCTGGCAAGCTCTGCCGTGCCGTTAGCCTGGTCGGGATCAATATCGCCAATCGTGATATTGGCGCCTTCGCATGCAAATCCGAGCACGATGGCCCGGCCGATGTTGGACCCCCCGCCTGTGACGACAACGGACTTTCCTTTGAGATCGAGGTTCACGGTGCTTCTCCGATATGCTTACCACTATAGCTATCGCCTATGCGTCGACGGAGCTTCTGCTCAACGGGATTACCGCCCCGTCCCGATCAACTCCACGCTCCGCTCAATCGCTTCTTGAAGTCATCCATTGCCCAGGGGACCACTCGAGTAAACGTCTCGAGCTCCACCGCCCTCCTGCAAAACACGGCCGCCAATCGATGTTAATTCATCGACCGCTATCTAACTGATCGATCGAATAGTTGAACCCGAGTGCCCCTCAAACAACACATATGAATTAAGGCACACAACGCGCGTGCTAGGCGATTCGGACCAAGCCGAAACCGTTCGTCCGTCACCCCGTGAATCCGAGGGCGCGAGAGGCCTTATCGGCAAACTCGCGCGTGACTTCGCTCCAGGTCTTTCCCTCTCTAGCATGACGCTCCGTGGGGCCCGCCACGAGTAGCGCGGCCAAAACGGTCCCGTCAGGCCCAAAGATCGGTGCCGCGACCCCCGTCGCTCCTTCGACCGCCTCTGAAATACTGATAGAAAGACCGGTCTCCACAATGGTATCCAGCTTCTTCCGTAGCTCCTCCATGTTGGTGATCGTCCGTATCGTCAATGGTTTCAGCTTGACCTTCCGCAAGTATTGATTTCGCCACTTTTCGCTTTGGTAGGCGAGTAGCAGTTGGCCTGCGGCGGACGTAAATAGCGGACGAGTCGTTCCTGCTGGCACCGAATAGCGGATGGACTGTGGGCTCTCCATCACGTCCGAATATATTGCCGTTTGCGCAGCACGATCGATCACTACCAGAATGACTGTTTCGGGGCATTTCCGCTGCAGTTCGGCCATCAGCCCTCTCACCACCGCACCAAACTTGCGCGCGGAAATAATATTGGTGGCAAGGACAAAGCTCTCGTTACCAAGAGAATATCGATTGTTCGCGTGCGTCAAATAGTTGCGAGCGACCAAGGGGCGCAACAGAGTCAGTAAGCTGCTCTTAGGCGAACTCAGCTGATTACTGATCTCCGCAAGGGATAGCCCGTCCGGCGATCGTGCCACGATCTCGAAAACTCCGAGCATACGTAGCAACTGTCGATTTCCGCCAACCGTCTGATCATCCACCTTCTTCCCAACCATGAGTTCGGCTGCACGTGAACTTCGGGGCAATCGTCCGTTTAGGCCTCTCTGCTGCAACACGCTCATGCCTTAGTACCTCGGTCGTCGAAACAAAGCGGAACGCTCGCTTTGACAGTCACAGCAATGAATGAGACCAAACACTTGTTCAAGTGGTTTGGGATACGGGGATACTGAAAACGCTCCGCGCTCATCCTGGAGTCGTCAAGCTCAGCAGCGGCGTGCAATGATGCTTAAGAGCCTATCCGGCGCGAGCCCCAGGCAAATCCCGCGCCGGCATATTGGAATCGTTCAAGCCACACGCTGACCGAGTTTGCGCGGCGTCTGGCCGAACGAAGCAAAGGCGGGAATCCGAAATGTCCTTTGGGGCTCTGTCTCATCGAACGCCGATTTGAAGTAGAGCTTCATTTCTTCGCGCATAATTCCAACGATTTCCGCCTCGCGCGGCTCCAGCGCGTCGCAACGGCCGCAGACACCAAGCGCCAGCGGCCGACTGGTACATTGTCTCGGCAGCGCCAATGCGATCATGCCATAAGCAGCGACGACGGTGTTTTTGTTGAACGAATATCCGCACTTCCTAATTTCGGACAGGCGTGCCAGCAGTTCCGGTACATCGGTCCTTTCCTCGGCGCCGGCATATGCATTCATGCGATGATAGATGCGCCGGACGTTTTTTTCTTCCATGGTACTGAGCAATACCTGACCGACGGCTGACGTCGCCAACGGTCGCTTTTGTCCAATCTTGATGTGATAGGAACCTGCGGTCGGTTCGTTCACAATATGGATGTATTGCGCCATATCGGCGTTACGCGCTGCGAGCACAACAAGCTGTCCGGTTCGTTTTCCCACTGCACGCGTCAGCTTGGTTAGCGCGCCATCTTCGAAGAGGGCCGGGTTGATCCAGCTGCCCAAGATCGGCACACGATCCGTCGGCATAAAAGTTCGCTTTCGTGCATTGTAATGGAGATAACCCATCGCGGTCATGCTTCGGAGCAAGGCGGCCGTGCTTGATTGGGGATAACCTAACGCCTCCGCGATCCCAACAACGTTAAGAGGCTGTCGTACTTCGTCGAAATGCTCAAGAATTTCTAATGTGCGAACAGCGGATTTGACAACGCGAGTTTCACTTGAAGATGCATTGCATGCCGTTTCCGTCATAAGCGCCTCCCCTTTGCCCAATCATTGTACCGTTCTGAACGACGTTCGGTATTTTGAACGGTATTGAAAGTCCGTGTCAACCCGGTTGTTCATGGCCGCCGCGGCACTGGACGAAATTGTATGTTATTTCAACGGTCTGGCTGCCATGGAGTTATCTGCTCCGCGCAGGACAGCGGCGCAAACGGTCGCTAGCCGCAGGACTGTTCGACCGCGATTGCCGGGATCCCGGCAATCTTCTCGTCCTGCAATGGATCCCGATCGGCGTCCGCCTTGCGTATTTCGAAACAAAAACGCTTGTTGGAAGCTTGCTGCATTCGGCTAGTATGACAAAATAGCGGCGTCGATCCTCAGTACAGGACACGATCTTGGAACCTTCCGCGACGACTTTACCGCCGGAAATGGAATGGCTTGCCGGACGGCTAATACGAAACCATTTTGCCAGTTGGATGAAAATGAAGCTCGTTCGCGCCATTGATGGCGAAGTCGATATTCTCGTGCCGTGGCGAGATGAATTTATATCTAACCCAGATGCGCGGTTCATGCATGGTGGTGTCTTGGCCGCAATTGTGGATACCACCGGCTCCTTTGCGACGGCTACGCGACTTGGACGACCACCGCAAACCATCGACATGCGCGTGGACTATCATAGTACTGCGCGGCCGGGAGATCTTATCGCGCGCGGCAGGATTGTCCGCATGGGCCGAACGATCGCCACCGCTGATACCGAGATTTTTGGCCTTGATCACAAGTTGGTTGCCAGTGGTCGCGGGACCTATCTCTCGGCGGCGAACGATACGTCCCAAGTCGCACGCTCGGCCTCACCTTCCTCATCATGAGGGCAATCAGGCGAGTTGAGATTCTATTTCAACGGAGCGGGCGTACCCAGAGACGAAGACGGCCTGAACATCGTTTTGCGACGAATTCGGCGATTTATTCCGAGCCGCATCTGAGATTTCCTTGGCGACGCCGCCAACGAACGCTGTTGTTGGCAGACCGCTTCCTGCAATAGAGATTATGAATGCCATGCGATCGCTTAAGCGCGAGTCATCGGCCCTTGAAGTTGGGTTTGCGCTTTTCGCGAAAGGCTGCGATTCCTTCGCGAAAGTCTTCCGTATGCCGTAGTTGTGGAGCCATCAATGATTCTTGCTGAAGAAATTCCTCAAGTGTCGGAGACATGCATGCACTGAAGAGTTTTTTCGTTAAGCCCAGGGAGAAGGTAGGTGCTGCGACCAATTCTTCTGCCACACGCAATGCCTCGCCATCCAATTCAGCGTCATCGACAATTTTGGTCGCGAGGCCAAGAGCGTGGGCCTCTGCCGCCCCAATAAGTCTTCCCGAAAAGATCAGTTCCTTGGCTTTGTACAAGCCAATTTGACGGGTTAGAAAATACAGCGCACCGCAATCGGGCATTAAGCCAGACTTCAGATGCGGCATCCCGAAGCGGGCAGTCGTAGCGGTGAGTACTATGTCGCTGGCCAGCGCCAGGCTCCAACCCAATCCAATTGCACTGCCCCGCACGACGCTAACAACAGGCTTTTCCAGATTGTGCAGCGCTTTTATAATGCGATGGCCGCCGCGTTGCATGCGTATTCGCGATTGAGGCGGTCCCTCTGGGCCCATTTGCTCGATGTCCGCCCCTGAGCAAAACGTGTCACCCGCGCCGATGACGACAACTGCGCGGATGCTCTCGTCAAAAGCTATCGCTTCAAGACGGTCCGCCATCGACTGCCGCATGGCGATGGTCATCGCGTTCTTGCGCTGCGGATTGTTCAGGGTTAGCCAGCCGACCTGTCCCTGTTGGCTCCAATCGACGGTCATTGTGTTTCCTTACCGTTGACCTTGGATGAGCTTGATGCCGTTTTAGAGGATGCTGCGGGTCCGATCTCGTTGCGGGCGATAAAGATCCGAAGCATCTCGCTCGAACCCTCCAGAACCTTGGCAACGCGGAGGTCCCGAAACCAGGCTTCCAGCGGAAGTTCTTTGGAAAGACCCATTGCCCCCATGATTTGCATCATGCGATCAACTGTACGGAACCCAGCTTCTACAGCCGCGTATTTGGCGATCGAGGCATCGGTGCGTATATCTCTTTCCATGTCGTGCTTCCACGCGGCCTCAAGCACAAGCCAGCGTGCGGCGTTTACTTCCACGCGGCTTTCCGCAATTGCGAATTGGACGGCCTGTCGCGTCGCAAGAGCAGCGCCGAAGGTTGTGCGCGTTCGAGCCCATTCGGTTGCGATGCGAAGCGATTCCTCGGCAACTCCGATAGCCCGCGCTGCATAGAGCAGGCGTGCCCGTTGCACCCACTTGCCAGCCAATTCAAGGCCGCGGCCCTCCTGCCCTATGAGGTTTTCAGCCGGAATGACGCAATCGGTAAATTGAATCTCCGTCGGCCAGTGGTCTCGCAGCACCGGAAGGGATCGCACCACCATCATTCCGGGCGTGCCCGCATCGACAATGAAGGTGCTAACGCCATTCTCCGTTCGGGCGTAGACAACGCCATACTTGGCGTACTCGCCGTGCGTGATCCAGGATTTCGTCCCATTCAGGACATAGGTATCGCCTTTGCGGACTGCCCGACACCGAATTGCGCGCGCCGGGTCGCTGCCGCCGGTGGGCTCCGCAATGGCCGTGAAGCCATAGGCTCCATCCCTTATCGAGCCGACGACATATCGCTCAATCTGAGCGGGCGATGCTGAATAAAGTACAATGGGTGGAGGGTGGCCAAAGACGCCGCCCCCGGGCTGAGGAAAGCAAAACTTGTGCTTGCTGGCCTGCTCGACCGCCACAACGAATTCGAGACTTGTAAGTCCTGCCCCACCATACTCTGCCGGCGCGTCGAGACACCAAAGGCCCAGCTTTCTCGCTCTTCCCTGAAGAACACTGAGCTGCTCCGCAGGAATTGCCCGCGCCTCGGGAGGAAGCTTTTGTTCTACCGGTAGGATTTCGTTGGCGACGAACGATGCAACTGTATCGCGCAGCGTGAGTAAATGAGGAGGAAAATCCAGATTAAACGTGGGTTCCGTCACGGCCAATTCTCACCCTTTCTTGAGTACCTGCGCGATACGCGCTTTAACCGCAGGGCTGGCGAGAAGCTTAAGCTGGTTTCTGACCGCGACCTCCAGATGCTCTTCAAGGCCTCGCCGCAGCTCCATGCGAGATAACTCCACATAGGATTCAAGAGCATCACGCGACATAGGAGTGAGGCGATTGATACGCTGGATCGCGCGTTGCCGAGCCGTCAAAGGCGCACTTGGCTCCGCCAGCCGCCATTCCTTGGCCAAGGAGGCGTCAATTTTTGGCTGTTCCTCCAAAAAGCGCCAGAGAAGATCTGGCGCCTGAAGACGCAGCAGCCACTCGCCTCCGGTGCCCGGCGCGAACCCAACCCGGCCCCAGCCCTGAAGACACCACCCGCCAGGCCCGATGAAGCGACTATCGCAGGCGAGCGCAATGTCGAAACCCATGCCGATAGCAGGCCCGTCGATGGCCGCGACGGTCGGCACCGGCACCCCGATCACAGCGCGAATCATATTCTGGAATGCGCCATAGACGATCGTGCGTCGTTCTTCCTCCGGCATGCCAGAGCGGCTGGCGGCCCCCTTCAGGTTTCCGCCCGAACAGAACGCGCCGTTACCCGTAATGACGACCCCATGGACCGCGGGATCGTCAGCTGCTGCCTTCAGCACCGACGCGAATTCAAGAACCTCGTCCGGGCCCATCGCGTTTCGCTGTTCGGGCCAATCAAGGATCACCACGTTCGCATTACCCTCACGCTCGCAGCGGACACCCATAAATCCCTCGTTTTCAAGAGCAATCTATTTCGCGGTTAGCGCCCAGCATAAACAAAGCACGCCAACAGCGTTAAGCACGCAAGCGAATTCTCACGTATATGTCGATCTTCGTCACAGTTTTGGAGGCGCTTGTTCGTTCATATCGAGGAGATCCTTGGTTTCCGGAACAGTCTGACAGCAAGGCTAAGGTGGATTCCCAGTTTGATTACACCACCAATCTCTCCTCATTTCCCTGCATGGCATGGACCTTGTGGGGCGTCCTGCCGCCGAACGTCGAGTGGGTCAATGGTAGTATTCGTCCGGCGTCGGATGCCGGCTCTGGCCTCGCTGCGGGAAGGCGGTCAGGCTACACCCAGGTACAGATCCCAACGATGTCCCTGCGGCTCACACGACAGACCTAACGCATCACGCGCTACACGCCCCTGTAGACCGGTTTGCGCTTTTCGACGAACGCCTTGCATGCTTCATTGTGGTCCGACGTCTGCATTGATAGAGCCTCGAAGGCAATCGATGCATCAAAAGCAAGATTGAACTGCTGCTTCAGAATTAGATTCGCGCCAATTTTCGACCACTGAACGGCAAGCGGTGGCAGCGCGTTCAGTTCAAGCGCAATCTTCATCGCTTGTTCAGCCACTTTGTCGGCGGCAACAGCATAGTTGACAATACCATGCTCTACTGCCTCTTTGCCGTTAACGATCCGACCCCGCATCAGAAAGTCTTTCGCCCGGTTAACACCGATAAGTAGCGGCCAAATAACACTCCCGCCGTCTCCGGCGACAAGACCAACACGCACATGCGTGTCGCCCATCTTTGCCGTTTCCGAAGCGACCGAAATATCGCACATCAGCGCTAGGGTCGTCCCGAGACCCAGCGCGTCGCCGTTCACAGCCGCGACTATCGGCTTATGAAGATTCAGCATGGCGCCGACCAGGTTCTTGGCCCGGAACGTCACCGAAGCCGCATGTTGTACGCCTTCCGGCGTGCCAAAGCGCGCAATCATTCCGTTAATATCGCCACCGGCAGAAAACGCCCGACCGGCGCCGGTGAGAATGATGACATTGACTTCCGGATCATCCCCTAGAATTGGCCAAACCCGCTCGAGGTCGCGATGCATATTCTCGCTGATCGCATTCAACGATTCCGGCCGGTTCATTGTCACCGTGGCAATTCCATTTGCCTTTGATACCGCAAGCGTTTTCAAATGGGCATAACTCATCGTCGGGTTCCTTTCTCTTGCTCTTAACGTTCGAAGCGGGCACCCCTGACGCCAGAAGACGGTAATGAACGTCTCGACATCGCCAATGCCACCTCATTGCCAAACATAATCTGTGCCGGATCGAAATTCATAGCGCCTGCTCGTTCGCTCCGAGCCTGAGCACAAACGAAGTGCATGCGCGACCTTCGGTGCGGGTGATGAAAACGTTGTTACACAACACTACACTCAAACAATCGGACATCGACAGTCTACACGGCCACATATGTGTTGATTGGGCGGCTCCTTCTTGGTGACCGCGTGAAGAACCGGGTAAGCGATAGACCGGGCTACGATCTCCACGCTCTATGGTGGCGCTCTAACCGCCTCCAGCCGAGCTTCGACGGTTAACGGACCGAGCGTCAGCGAATTATGAAAAGATAATACGAGAACAACGTTCGGAGAGTTTTGATGACCGGGTTCGGTTCTAAGGACGATGCAAAGAGAGGCCCCCTGACCGGACTCCGCGTCATAGACCTGACTCGAATTATTGCCGGGCCGCTCGCGACGCAGACGCTCGGCGATCTTGGCGCCGACATCATCAAGATCGAGCGCTTGGGCGAAGGAGACGACACCCGCCGCCTCGGTCCGCCGTGGATGCGCGACGTGAACGGAAACGAACTGGAGCAATCAACCTACTTTCAGAGCGTCAATCGCAATAAGCGTTCGCTGGCGCTCGACTTCTCTCGTTCCGAAGGGGCAGACATCATCCGCCAGCTTGCGGCGGTGTCAGACGTTCTCGTGGAGAACTATCGTCCAGGGACCTTGGCAAAGTACGGACTGGGCTATGAAGCCCTGAAAGCGATCAATCCACGATTGGTCTACTGCTCCATCAGCGGTTTTGGCCAGACGGGGCCTTATTCAAGTCGTTCAGGTTATGATTTCCTAGCGCAGGCCATGTGCGGTGTCCTCAGCGTCACCGGCCTGCCCGACGACGAACCTGGCGGCGGACCGATGCGGGCCGGCGTTCCGCTCGCAGATATCTTCACGGGCCTGCATGCGGCGATCGGCATCCTGGCCGCGATCCGGTACCGCGATGCCAGCGGCAAAGGCCAATATATCGACCTTTCGCTGTTCGACTCGCAATTCGCTCTGATGCTCAATCCCTCGGCTTCATGGCTGAATACAGGCGTGGAAATCGGACGCACCGGCAATGATCATCCAAGTGCCGCGCCTTACGGCGTTTATCCGGTGGCCGACGGCTTCATCCTCATTGCAACCTTCAGCGATCGTGAATTCGAGCGTCTCGCCAACGCAGTGGGCCATCCTGAGTGGATGGATGATCCGCGCTTTGCAAAGAACGGAGCGCGCGTCGCTAACCGCCCGGCGCTCAAGAGCGCACTCGCCGAAGCACTAAAGGGTCGAAACAAGGCTGATTGGATAGAGCTTCTCAACGCCGCGACGGTCTCGTGCGGTCCTATTAATACATTCCGGGAACTCGAAACGGACCCCCAGGTAATTGCCCGAGAGATGATCGTTGGTCTCGATCACCCCCAGCTCGGTCACATCCGCTTTCCCTCATCTCCGATCCGGCTTTCGGAGACGCCAGCATGCTATCGCTACGCTCCCCCGGTTGTCGGCGAGCATACTGACGCCATCTTGTCCGAGGTTCTCGGGATGCAGCCCGAAGATCTGGCACGTCTCAAGAGGCAGCAAATCGTATAGGGATCTCGAATGCCATCGCCGGACGAGTCACCATGTCCGGGCCGAAGCGAAAAAGTCCCATAGGCGGACACTTCGGACAGATCCCTCCGACATTCGTTCATTGAGCAGTATCAATTGATGCGCTTCGATTGATGCGCTTCGATGGCGCGCCTAGACACGCCGTTGGGGCCTAGGACTAAGATCCCCGGCGATGAACGCCGAATTCGTTCAGCCAGCCTTCTTAGGACGCGAACGTCGCCGCCCGTTAGACGAGGCCGAGCGCTTTTCGCGTCTCATCATCCATCGTCCTCAAATAGGGAGCAGCTCCCGTCATGTCGAATATTCGGTCTTTAGCTGCAGCAAAATCCTCGATGGTGTTAATCTTGTTCGTGTTCAGTATCGCTCCCTTGGTCTTTACGAGCTTAACCCGGGAATAATATCCACCACCCGCAGCGATCACCTCACCGGTCACTTCGCATTGTTCACTGCATAGCCACGCCACTGCCGGCGACACCTGAGCGGGGTCCAGCTTCTTCTGCATTTCTTCCGACCTCAAGCCCTCTGTCATGCGCGTGCCGGCGACAGGAGAGATACAATTGATCTTGATATTGTATTTTGCGCCTTCCATCATGAGGTTATTCATAAACCCAATCATTCCGGCCTTTGCAGATCCATAATTCGATTGCCCATAGTTTCCCGCAAGGCCAGATCCCGACGTCGTGAGCACGATGCGCCCGTACTTTTGATCGATCATATGCTGCCAGGCAGCTTTCGTTACGTAGACCGAGCCGAGCAGATGAACCTTTAGAACAGTATCAAAATCATCAAGTTCCATCTTGGCGAAGGATTTATCGCGCAAAATGCCGGCATTATTGATGACAATGTCGATCTTACCGAAACCATCGATCGCGGCCTTTATCATTCGATTTGCGCCTTCGCGGTCCGCTACGCTGTCGTAATTCGCAATTGCCTGCCCGCCGGCAGCCTTGATTTCCTCGACGACCTGTTCGGCAACAGCGCTTGAACCTCCCTTCCCATCTGTAGAAACTCCGGGATCGTTAACGACGACCTTGGCGCCACGCGACGCCAGCAAAAGTGCATGGGACCGCCCGAGACCCACGCCCGCGCCAGTTACAAGAGCTACGCGATCATCGAATCGAAAAGTCACTTCTTTGCCTCCAGCTTGTATCTAACCTACGGCGGTTTTCGCCAAAATCTCGGATTGAGAGCCGCTGAGCGCTCCCGTTTTGGTAACGCGTGACCACGCAATACGAAGGTCACACCGGCACCGGGTTGGGCGCGGTTCGTCTGGCGGTCAGGCCGGCGATCCTAAGTTCCATCAGGCAATCAAACCTTCAGTGGCGACCAACTCATCTTGACCCGATTTTTGAGCGGGCGCGCGATTTTACTCCACCAAAACAGCAAGATCGCAAGGTTGTGTCATTCGCCGGCGGTGGATCTCCATCATGGTGGAGGGCTGACTTTGCGGCCCTGCGATATCTTACCGACTAAAACTGATCCTGGTGTCAGTCGGAAAGCGTGTCCTCGACGCTTACCAAGCAGGCTACGCGGACATGATCAGCGCGCGTGTGCTTACAAAGCAAGCCAAGGAGGGGTTACAAAGACCAAGGACTGATCAAGTAGTTTATCGAGGTGCTTTACCAGCGACGCGTCATCGCTCCGGTCATCGGGAGAATGCCAAAGCGACGGGCCCTCCTCGATAAGACGGTCGAAGTTAAAAACGGCGATGCCAACTCTGCTCCAGCCCAAGTCACTCGGCCGCCAAGCCGGCGGCAGCGGCTTTTTAGGACGGCTCGGTGTGGCAGAAACGTTCGATTTGAACAAAAGCTTGACGGCCGGCTGTCCACCGCAGGGTCAGGGCCGTGTCATCGCAGCACCTGGATGCGAGCGATGCCCTTTCCCCACAACACGCGACCGCCAGCACTGGCAAAACCCAGAACTTCGGACAAAACGTACGGATTTCGGAATGTCAGAACTACAGAAGGCCCACCTGCGCGATCTGCGGCGCGGTCACCGCTCAGGCTCCGCGGCCGAGTTCACGCGCGAGCGTCTTTGCGGCCACGCGACCCATGGTGATGGCATTTCCAACCGAGTAGCCGCCACCCGGATACACCGGGCCCAGTACGCCCGCACCCATTTCGCCTGCCGCAAATAGACCGGGAATGATCCGGCCAAGCGGGTTCAGCACGTGCGCCTCGGCGTCGATCGTCATGCCTGCTGCCGTGTGGGCGATGTCGTTGGCTCTGTATTCGAATGCATAGAAGGGCGGCTTGAGGATGGGATGCAGACCCTCGAGCTTGCGCAGGAAGATATGATCTCGGCCAAGTGGCAGATCCTTGTTATATTGTTCGATAGCTGCGCGCAGGGGTGCCGCGGGAATCTTGCAGAGATCGGCAAGAGCTTCGATCGTATCTGCTGATTTCAGATCGCCGCGCTCGACGCACTGAAGAATAAATTCAGGAGGCCAGCCGCTTTTGGCTGGATCGGACGCAAGCCGAGCAGCTTCGTCGAAAATACCCCAAACCACATGGCCCTGCGCCCTTATTGCCGATGGCATGACGGCATAGGGTGCGGTTTCGTCAATGAAGCGATGGCCATCGCGATTGACATAGATCAGCGATGTCGGCTGCAATCCGAGAAACGGCGGCATCTCGGGCGTGCGGCGAATACTCGGGCGGGTGTTGAGCAACCCGCAATTGATGCCAGAGATGGAAGCGCCCGCCTGGAGGGCCATCCGCACGCCATCGCCGCGGCTGCCCGGCGCCGCGATTGTGGTCGGATGCTCGCCTTCCGGGATACTTTCATAGGCGGCGGGAAAATATTTTCGGATCAGTTCGCGGTCATGTCCGAAGCCACCGCAAGTCACAGCAACGGCCGCACTGTGAACCGCCTGGTCGCCGAATTCGACTCCGACCACGCGTTCGCCGTCCATCAGCAGCTTCTGCACGCGCGTTCCTAGCGCCAGTTCGACCCCCAACACCGCGCGTCGCTGGTCAAGCACGTCGATATAGGCTTGCCCCGATCCGACCGGATAATGGCCTCGCGGCGGATAATCCACACCTTCCTGATAAAGTCCCGGACCTTCCGACGCGCAGGGCCAAACCGCATTCTTCGGCTTGTGGGCGTGCTGCACCGGAATATCGAGGCCAAGCGCGATGAGCCATTCCAGCGTGGGGGCTGCGTTTTCGCAGTAGGCGCGCACAACGGAGGCCGGTTGGCTCCAATGGGTGATTGTCATCAGATAATTGAAAAGATCGTCGACCGAATCCTTGAAACCGAGTGCTCGTTGGACCGACGTGTCGGCCGCAGCAAACACGCCCTGCGAGCGACCCGTAGAGCCACCAATCTTATTTTCAGACTCAAGCAGCAGAACTGAGCATCCGGCTTCCGCGGCCGTCACCGCTGCTGACAGTCCTGCGCCCCCGGCGCCCACAACAATGAGATCATAGTCATTCGGCACGGCCTTTTTCATAGTGCCCCTCAAATCTGGACTGGTTACGGCCGAGGATCATTCGCGAAGAAGTCGGCCTTCTGCATTAGACGGCTTGTGACTTTCTCGACAAGAGGTCCATGAATCTCCGAGTCGGCGTGGACACGCTGCCACTCGGGATCGGCAAAAAACTCGATCCACCCCTTCTTCTGGTGCGCCTCGTCCTCAAACTGGAGAACGTAGATCACCTCATCGCCGTTTTCGGCTGAGACGTGAGTCCAGAAACCAACGGTCACCATGCCGTGCTTGGCGAGCAGGCGAAGCGAGTGATTTCGAAAACGCTCGAGCAGGGCCTCAAGCTTGCCCTGATGCGGCCGGTATATCCGCAGTTCGTAAATCAAAAGGCTCTCCATGCGGCCGGCCCGCGGGATTCGCGAGCCAGATCGACGCCGTCCGGACGTGCAAACTAGAATGGGCTAAACATACCAACGTTACCGCGCAGAAGACGGCGCCCACGTCCACGCTCTATTGATATCATCACCCGTTCTCCCCTCTTATTATTCCTTGTCTCAGATGCCTGTGGCAGGATTAAAATAAGATCGGTCTCGTTCGTCCATAGGCATTTTCTGAATGATGCGTTGTTTTTGCAGCAACGCATGAAACGGTTGATGCACGGAAAAAATCAGAACGCGGAGTCGCGTGAAAAGCCCGCCATAAAATTCTGCAGCATGCTGGAGCAATGGGTCTTTCGCCAAAGAAAGTGCATTGACACTTCGAGATCGAGGTCAGCCAGGCGGATCAGCTTGATACCTTCGTCGGCGATACGAGTACTAATGACGAATGCGACGCCCAATCCGGCCACAACATAGCTGAGGCGCAGTTCGGTACTTGGCAGTTCATGGACGATATTTGGACGTAATCCTTTAGCAGCGCAGGCCTTCATCAGCTGATCGTCGAAGTAAGGCGAGACACTGCGCGACGGCCAGATCATCGGCTCGCGCCGCAAGTCCTGCAGCTTGACTTCCTGCATAGTTGCCAGCGGATGCGAAGCGGGAACAGCAAGCCGCAGCTCCCAGCTTCGGAGTTTAATTTCCTCGAATGCATTTTCAGGTGGGTTCGGTAGAAACGCGCCATCGATGGTGCCATTTTTCAGCGCCTGCAGGATGAGCGTCGCCGTCATTGGAACCAGTGTCAGCGTGACCTTAGGGTACATCTCACGAAAGCCGCGCACGAAATCCAGAATTTGCTTCTGTGCTACAGGGATCGAGAAGAACGCAATCGTGAGCGTAGCCGCCTGCTGCCCCGCGCCGTTTCGCGCCGCCTGACCGGCCTGATCGAGACCGTTCAGCAACGCTTGAACGTGTTCGCGATAAATCGACCCCGCTACAGATAGCCGCAGCCGTCCCCGCACGCGGTCGAACAGCGCAATCCTGAGCTCCTCCTCCAGATCCTTGATCTGCCGCGACAGCGCTGAGGGCACCACGCTCAGCTTCTCGGCCGCGTGATGGAAATTCTCCATCTCTGCGACCATCAAAAACGATTTGAGTTGCCTCAATTCCACAGGTTGCTTCTCGTGAATGGAAGGAGGAACGGTGTCATCCCGTTGCCAGAAAAGCAACGACCCAGTGCAGGCTTACTGCACTGCCGCATAGGATTGCCGACCAATTATTAGATCACGTTGTTCTGAAATCAACGAGTCGTTTCAAAAATGCCAATGGACACTCGGTCTCGGCTCTCGTTCAATTCGGCAAACGCTTGCCCTCGACCAGGGGGCAAATACGAACGGCACACAGATGCTTGTCAGGATGGAGGACACCGCTTGTGGACGATACGCCCAGGATGAACGGGCTCATCAACCGCGTCGCGCGCTCTAATTACCCGACACGTTTCGACATAAAGATAAAGGCGACTCTGCATGATCCAGCGCACCCTGGGCAAGTCTGGCCTGCGCACCTCTCTGCTCGGCCTCGGCTGCAACAATTTCGGCTGGACCATCGATGCGACTCGCGCGCAGGAGGTGGTGCATAAAGCGCTCGACCTCGGCATTACGACTTTCGACGAAGCCAATGTCTATGGCGGCGCGCAGGGCAATTCGGAGGAAATCCTTGGCGGGATTCTCGGATCGCGCCGTAAAGACGTCACGCTTATTACCAAGTTCGGCTACGATGAGTCGACGCCGGGCAACCGCAATACCTCGCGCCGTCACATCATTCAGGCGGCCGAAATTAGCCTTAAGCGGCTGCGGACCGATTGGATCGACGTCTACATGCTTCATTGGCCTGATGCCCAGACGCCAATGGACGAGACGCTGCATGCGCTGAACGATCTCGTTCATAGCGGCAAGGTGCGTTACATCGCCTGTTCGAACCTGTCGGCTTGGCAGGTCGTAAATGCGCGCTGGATTTCGCGGCAAGCGGGCCTCAGCGCGTTCGTCGCGTCGGAAAGTGAATACAGCGTGCTGGTGCGCGGCGTCGAAGCCGAATTGATCCCGGCGCTGCAGGCAGAGGGAATGGGCCTCCTTCCCTATTTTCCGCTGGCGAGCGGGCTTCTCACCGGCAAGTTCAAGCGCGGCGAACCGCTGGCTGAGACCCGCCTCGCCTCCAACGCCCTCAAACTCGGCGATCGCTATCTGACCGATGCCAATTTCGACAAGGTCGAGACACTCACCGCGTTCGCGAAGGAGCGTGGCCATTCGCTGCTCGACCTCGCCTTCGCCTGGCTGGCAGCGCGCCCGGTCGTGTCATCGGTCATTGCGGGCGCCACCAGCCCGGCGCAACTGGACGCCAACGCCAAGGCCATCAGCTGGGATTTGACCGCCGACGAGGTCGCCCAGATTGACGCCCTCACAGCCTGAGCGGGCACAGCCATGATCCGCGGTGTACATCACGTCTCATTTTCAACGCAAGACCTCGACGCAATGCTCGGTTTCTATTGTGATTTGCTCGGCTTTCAGCTCGTGAAGCCGCCGTTCACCTGGGCGGTCGGCTTCGACAAACTCGACACGGTGACAGGGATGCGCGGCACGTCGGGACGCAATGCGCTGCTGCGCGCCGCGAACATCTATATCGAGATTTTTGAATACGCGACGCCGAAAGGCCGGCCGGCCGATCCGGCGCGACGCGCGGCGGACGTCGGGCTGACGCATCTGTGTTTCGATGTCGACAACATCGACAGCGACTATCAGCGCCTCGCGCAAGCCGGGGTGCAGTTTCACTGTCCGCCGCAGCATCTCGGAAGCGCGCTCTCGACCTACGGCCGCGATCCTGACGGCAATATCTTCGAGCTGCAGCAGATCCTTGACTACGACAAGCTACCTGCGCCGCTGCTCGGGTCGCAGGAATAAACGCCTTAATTTGTTAGCAGGAGTTGGCGCTATGGGCGTCGCTAAAAGGCACCGACCTTACGGCCCGATCTTTCAGAATGCCTACATCGTTGAAGATCTCGACGACGCCATCAATGGCTGGGCGAGCCGGATGAATACGGGTCCGTTTTGCAAATTTCCGGAAAGCCGGCCGATACAGGCCGAATATCGTGGCCGTCCCCAATCGATCGCATACCAAGCGGCGATCGGCTACACGGGCGATCTTCAGATCGAACTTATCAAGCCGCTCGGGTCAAACCCGTCGATCTATCGAGAATGGCTCGACGCCGGCAGGGTCGACGTCCAGCATCACTGTGTCCTAACCGACAACATGGACGCGGCCCGAGCTGACCTTGAGCAGCGCGGCGCGACCCAAGCGCAATGGGCGCGGCTTCACGACGGTTCCGAGGTTGCCTACTTCGATCTCGGCGACGCGCGGAGGCCGATGCTTGAGGTTGCGCTTCTTAGCTCCCGGATTACAGCGATTTTTGCACGGGTGAAAGATGCCGCTCGCAATTGGGATGGCCAGAACACAACCTTTGACCTTCTCTGAGCCATTATCATTCGTGCGTTTTCGCACTACAGGGAGCCGCCCGGAAAATGAACCCCGCGTCAGGAACGATCGTAATCGGTGCCGCTCAAGGAATTGGTGAGGCGACAGCGCGACGCCTGGCGCGGCTAGCATGGTGCGGACCTCTCGCTCTTGCAGATCGTCAATATGACAAGGTGACGATCGTGGCGGAGCAACTCCGGGCAGGTGGCGCCGACGTAAAGGCCTTCAATGTCGATCTGACCGACACTGCATCGATCGTCGCGCTGGCGCGCGATGTCGGTCCGGTCTCAAAAGTCGCATTGGTGGCTGGTGCTACCGAATGGACCAAAGCCCGCGAGATGACCGAAGAACGATTCCAACGCATGTTGCGGGTCAACACGATCGGCGTCTATCTCGCTGCTCAGGAATTTGCGAACCGCATGATTGACGCAGGCATGCCGGGTTCGATCTGCGCAGTGTCATCCGTAGCAGGCCGACGACCGGTTCCGGATCTGGCTGCCTATTGCGCCTCCAAGGCTGCGATCTTCGCCGCGCTGCGCGTGCTCGCGCTGGAGACGATGCCAAAAGGCGTACGCATCAATTGCGTTGCGCCGTGGGCAACGCAAACGGCGATGATGGCTAGCCCTCCGGAGGCATTTATAGCCACCACGCCAAGAGGAAAAATCAACTCAGCGGATGATGTCGCCGCCGCGATCACCTTTTTGCTCTCTCCGGACAGCGAAGCGATCGGAATGCGCGAATTGACAGTGGACGGCGGCGCTCAGCTAGGCCTTTAGCGAACGCGACCCTAAATCAACAATTACCTCGTATTGCAACCACGAGAAGTCGGGAGACTATGATGTTAAACAGGCGCCTCTTTCTCGGAGCAACTGCATTTTCAATCAGCGTTATCCTGAGCGCGGGATCGGCCTTCGCCCAAGATACCAAGCCTATCAAAATCGGCCTTCTCACTGTGATGAGTGGACCGGCCGCCTTCTTCGGCAAAAACTCGAAGGTAGGAGCCGAACTCGCCATCAAGGAAATCAACGATAAGGGGGGCATCGCGGGACGAAAGATCGAGCTCGTTATCGGCGACGACCAGGGCAATCCCACGGCTGCGGTGAACGAGGCGCGGCGTCTGGCGCTGTCAGAGAAGGTTGATGTCATTGTTGGGCCGGCATTCAGCCAACTGGTTCTTGCCACGGCGCCGATCCTGACCGAAGCAAAAGTCCTCAGCTTCAGCATTGCTGGCGCCCCGACGCTGACACCACAGGTCCTGCCTTATCATTTTAGTATCCTAAGTCATGGCGGAATGCACGCGGCCGCAGCCGCAGACCTTTTCCAGAACGTCGCAAAGATAAAGACCGTGGCGATTATAGCGGATGACACGACGAACTCCAAAGAAACGCTCGCCCTGCTAAAAAGCGCGATCGAAAAGACGTCCGTCAAGCTCGTAGGAGAGCAGACCTTCCAGTTCACGTCGACCGACATGACTCCGCAGCTCCTGCAACTGAAGCGCTCAAATCCAGATATGCTTTATATTCTTTCTGGAAACGCCGATGCCATTTCAACAATCATGGCCGAGCGGAACGAATTGGATTGGAGCGTTCCTCTAGTCGGCAATTCAATTGCCGTTCTCTATCCAAGTGCAAAGAAAAAGCTTGGGCCGGATGCCTACAAAAATACACTCGGACAGTACTACAAGAAAAATACCATCTGTCCGGGAGAGGATTCGAGCAAGCAGCCTTACGGGCAGTTCTATTCTCGGCTGAAGGCCTATGTCGGTGACGAGAAGTTGAAGGATTTGGCAGCAAATAATGTCGGATGGGTGTACGACCAGGTGCAGGTCTTCAAGACTGCGGTCGAAAGCAACGGCGGCAAGACCGATGGCCCAACCCTTGCGAGCTGGATCGAGCAGAACGCCAGCAAACTTCACATTGTGTCAACTTCGGTTTCCGTCAGCAAAGACAATCATTTCTTCATGCCCAAGGAAGATGTGATCTTTGTAAAAGATGTCGGCGATGCGGATGCCTACGGGATGCGTGTTCGCGAAGGCTGCATGTGAAGCAAATAATCATCCTTTGCAGGCCGCACCTGGATGGACGAAGCATACGGAAGACGCACCCAAGCGCCTTCCGTGCTTCGCGAATTGGCGCATGGGCTAAATGGCAATATCGGCCGAGATTTTGAAAGAGTTCGAAATGAACGGGTATGTTGAGAGCTCCTTAGAGGGCAAAGTTGCTATCATAACCGGCGCAGCAAGTGGAATCGGGGCAGCTACAGCGCGACTGTTCAATCACGCCGGGGCACGCGCTCTTCTGGTCGATCAAAATAGCAGGTCACTCGAAAGCCTTGCGGCGGAGCTTGGTGGCGATACCAGCTATTCCGTGGCAGATGTTTCGACGCCAGAGGGCGTTCAAGCATACGTCAAAGAGGCCCGCGATCGTTTTGGAGGTATTGATATTCTAGTATCGAATGCCGGGATCATATCGCGAACCGCGCCGATCGCCGAGACATCCGTCGAGGACTTTGACCGCGTTATTGCCGTCAATCTTCGCAGCATGTTCCTGGGCTTGAAGTATGTGCTTCCCGAGTTGGAAGCTCGCGGTGGCGGATCAGTCGTGATGACCGCCTCTACGGCAGCTCTTCGCGGAGGTTTTGGTACGGCCCCGTATGTCACTAGCAAGCACGGTGTTCTAGGTCTTATGCGCGTCGCCGCAACTGAATATAGCGGAAAGAACATTCGTATTAATGCCGTCAACCCCGGACCGACTGACACCAACATGATAGCTGAAGTCACATCAGAGCGGGCGGGCCAAGCGGCGGGTCGATCCAGTTCGGCTGAGGTCAAGGAGGGGTTACGTCTGCGCTTGCCGATGCAGCGGTATGGCCGCGCGGAAGAGATAGGCAGAATGATCATGTTTCTCGCCAGTGATGCAGCGAGCTTCTGTACCGGCGGATACTATGTCGTCGACGGGGGGATGACGGGCGGCCCATAACGATTTGTAGGTCATCGAGCAGCAGACGATCGTCGATCGAGCCGGTTCGGGCGATCGCTATGTCAAGCCAAGCCGATTGCTTTCGTAATGCCGACGAGACGGAGTTTTCGAGTTGTCGATTATTTCGCCAGCCAAAGACTGCGCGAAATTCCCGCCATCATGGTTTACCTGACATTGGCTCAAAAACATAGGCAAACCGATCACTCGATAGCGAGTCGCTCAAAGTCATCGCGGCCGTTCCGGAGCGGGATCCCAGCTCATCCATGACGGCCTGCAGATTATCAGTTTCGATCTCATACAACGCAAGGTATCGGTAAGGACATGACGCCTTCATCCTCTGTACGGAGGAAAGCTTGAAGCGCTGCGCTGACTTCATTCCTGGAATATCAAGAACGTCGCGAACATGCTGACCGTCATACCATTTATTAAACTCATCGTCTCGGCCATCGACTGCGTTTGTCATAACTACGAACGTATAATGCGGCATTTGTTTTGTCCTAACGTATACCACGATAGCTCTTCCTATGGAAAAAGTCGGCGTCCGACCATTGCTAAAAATTCAACGAAACATTGAAACCAGAATGTGCATTGCCTGCCGGAAATACAGGTTTTCTCCAATCGCGCGATCATAGTCCTCCTTTCTATGAGTCATTGGAAGACGAACAATTGTTTCTGGCTTCGTCTTTCGCGGGGATCATGCGCATCGACGGTCTAAAGCCCTCGTTCCATGGATCACGCTTAAAAGGATCTTCGATACCTGCGAGGAGTGGTGAAGGACATCATCCTCGCGGCTGGCTTGCGGCACGAACTGACATTTACATCGCTTCGTCACGGCGGCTTTACGGAAGGCGCCGACAGCGATTGGACCGACGCGCAGCTGGCCGTCACCGGTCGACGCGGCAGTTGCCCACCTATGCGAAGCGCAATCTCTCGCACGGAGACACGGCGCGAAATGCAAACGAAAGCAGATGGCTTGTCAGAATAGCCGGTGACCGCGCCTGTCGGAAATGACCTTGCAAGCTACCACCTAAGCTATTGAAAGGACTTGGTGGGCGCACCAGGGCTCCAACCTGGGACCCGCTGATTAAGAGGCGCGAGAAGTAACTCGCCGGACAACGCCCATTCCGACAGACTTTGAATTTGGCGCGCATTGATCCAACTATAGTTTTCGCAACGGTCTGAATATCGCAATTTTTTGCTTAGAAGGAGCATTCGCCCTTCACAAACAGCGCGGCGCGCCAAGAAGGCGCTCCCGCGCTGATTTCAGTAGAGCGCGGAATTCTTCGGAACTGAGCGGGCGATTGCAGATAGGCGATCAGGTGCGTTTGCGAAGCTGTGCGTCAAGGCTCCAGATGCCCGGACCGAAGAACACGAGGAGCAGAAACGCAAAGCAAAGGGCTACTTCGAGATTGCCCCCATTGAGGGCCGGAACGATGCTGGGACGATTCGCGCCTGACGGGCCGGACCAAGGAAAGAGGCCGAGACGGTTGGCGTAGATGAAATACGCCACTGCCATCTCCCCGGAGACGATCAATGCAGCATAGCGCGTATACAGGCCGACCGTAACCAGCGCGCCTCCGATGAGTTCGATGCAGCCTGCTGCGCCGAGCATGGTGAATAGTTGGAAATTGGCGGGCTGCGCTGCGGGAAAGCCGAACAATTTCGAGCAGCCAGTTTGAAGGATCAGCAGGCCGAACATGATCCTGAAGATGCTGAGTATCTGCGGCTGATAGCGGTTCAGCTGAATATTATCCATGGTCGTCCCCCCTTTTTCCCAGCTTGCCCTACCTAGCAGCTGGTTCGATGAGGACTTTAAACCGCGATTCCAAGATAACCAACGATGCTATTTTGTGCGTTGCGAACGATCGATCCTGGCATTTTTCGGACAAGGCGCTCGGCGCGGCGGGTGCATATTCCCGGCATTCCGGACAACCGTCCCTGTCGTCCCCACCATAGCGCCCTCGATGCGCCGCGCGATCCTGTCCTCTTGCCCAATGCTTGACCGCCCGGTGGACTGCAGTGTTCATTGCAGATGACAAAGGCCGTAAATCGGCTTCGCCAAAAACAAGACCGGAGGAGGCCCATGTCTTCCAAAGAAGAAACAAGAGCAGATTTATCGATCGGTCCGCTAGCCGGTTTTCGCGTAGTCGATCTGACGTACAACCTGCTTGGGCCATTATGCACGCAGACGCTGGGTGACCTGGGAGCGGACGTTGTCAAAGTGGAAGGACCGGAGGGCGATCCCCTGCGTTACATGGGCTCCGCGCGCACCGACGCGATGGGGCCGATTTTTCTCAATGTCAATCGTAACAAGCGCTCGGTCATCCTCGATCTCAAGAACAAGAACGTCCGCCCTGCGCTTATCAAACTGATCGAATCGGCGGATGTCTTTGTTCATTCGATGCGCGCCGATGCAGCCCAACGTTCGCAGATCAGCTACGAGGATGTAGCCGCGATCAATCCAAGGATCATCTATGCGTCCGCAACCGGCTACCGGCAGGATAGCTCGCGTCGCGATTGGCCCGCTTTCGACGACGTCATTCAAGGCGCGAGCGGCCTGGCGGGCCTCAGCATGAAACTCGGTGACGAACCGCAGTATCTCCCGACGGTGGTTTGCGACAAGCTATGCGGCCTCATCTTGGCTTCATCGATTGGCATGGCGCTTCTCGCGCGCGAGCGTACGGGCAAGGGCCAGGAAGTGCATCTCGCGATGATGGATACGATGGTGCAATTCACCCTTGTCGAACATTTATGGGAAGCGGTGTTTTGCAATTCCGCAGGAAATGCCGGTTACACGCGTCTGTTGACGCCACATCGCAAGCCGTACCGCACGAAGGACGGCTTTATTTCGGTAATGGCCTCGAACGACAGGCAATGGCAGCGGTTATTCGCGGCTATGGATTTGTCGGACTTAATGAATGATCCGCGCTTTTCGACCATATCGGCGCGCGCCGCCAACATCGACGCAGCCTACGGCGTGCTTACGGAGCAAATGCAAACGCGTACGACGGCGGAATGGCGCAAGAGGCTCGATGAACATGATGTACCCAACGGGGTCATCAACACGCTCGAGGATTTGATCGATGACGCGTACCTTCGAGAGACCAAGTTTTTGCGAAAGGTTGCGCACCCCACTGAAGGCGATCTCCTGACCATGGGTTCCGGAGTGGAATTTTCGGAGACCAAGACTTCCATTCGACGCCTTGCGCCCAAGCTCGGCGGGCAGACACGAGAAGTTCTGGCGGAACTCGGGCTAAGCGCGGCAGACATTGAGGCTATTGCGCCTCCGCCCTAACCTCTCCTCAGGTTTGACAGCTCGCTCACGGGCAGCAACACCGCCCGCTCCTCCGGGCACAATCTGCTACGCGCTTTACAGACCAAACGCCCCGCGCCAGCGAAGCCTGGTCGTTAACGCCGGGCCGCTTGGCCCGCGCCGACCGAGACGTCACCTCCAGAAAGGAACTTTCAGCCCGCCTGCCCATTATCGCGTCACTTATGGGCAAGTGCTGAGGAGACCTTTCATGGTTGATACTGTTGTCGTCACATCCCCGCCAGGAAAAACTTCCACGTCGACGCTCGCGGGAGTGTCGTGGCCAGCCGTTTTTGCGGGGGCCGTTGTCGCCTGCGCATTGACGCTGGTGCTGCTTGCCTTTGGCACGGGCCTGGGGCTGACCATGGTCTCGCCCTGGTCAGGTTCGGGCGTCTCGGCCACAACCTTCAAGATCACCACGGGGCTTTATCTCGTCGTCATCGCGATGCTCTCGTCTTCGATTGGCGGCTACATCGCCGGTCGACTGCGATCGAGCTGGATGGATGTGGAGCGCGACGAAGTATATTTTCGGGATACCGCCCATGGATTCATTGCCTGGGCCTTGGCTACGGTTCTCGGCGCAACAGCCCTGGCATTGCCTGCTACCAGCCTGATCAGCGGAACCGCCGTGGGTGCCTCGCAAGGCGCGGTGAACGCCGCTCAAACCAGCGGCCCAATGGACGTTTATGTCGATACGCTGATGCGACCGGATCCTAGTGCCGCGCCCGCAACGGCCAATCCGGGCTCCACAGCAACCAATGCGTCCGATTCTCGCGGCGAGATGGTGCGGCTTTTCACCCGAAGCTTTCGCAACGGCATCGAACTGAAAGGTCCCGATCGAGACTATGCGGCAAGGGTTGTCGCTGCCCGGACCGGAATGAGCCAGGCCGATGCCGAAAAGCGCGTCGATGACGTCGTGACGCAGGCCAAGGCCGACGCAGATGCCGCCCGCAAGGCGACCGCATCGCTCGCGTTCTGGGTGACCGCGGCCATGCTTCTCGGTGCCTTCTGCGCGAGCCTCGCGGCCACCGAAGGCGGTGGCCTGCGCGATGGAACCTGGAAAATTCGACGTTGATCGAGAAAGGAAGAAAACATGCCTATTCTGCTTTGGCTGATCGGAATTCCAATCCCGTTGATTATCCTGATCCTGTTGTTGCGATAGGAGTGCTCACAGGCGATACTTGCTTTATCCAAAGCACCGCCAATTCTCTGACAGGCCTCCGATCTTCGGGGGCCTGTTGATTTGCCGGACGGCATCATCCTAATCCGCGGATCCCAGCCGCTTGATGGTGAACACAATACGGTCGTCAGGCAACGCCGCCCAGCTTTCGATCTCGGTCATATAGGCGGCCTTGGGGAATGCGACCAAAAGATCCTGCGCCTTTTTCCTGGCGTCAAGCCTGGGCAGCGTAAAGGTTTGCCGGATGTAGCCGTCATCGCCGCTGGTCATGCGGCGATGGCGCTTGGCCATTCGATCGGCCAGATCTCGGGGCTTTCCGCTCATGAAGGGTACAGTGCGCCCGCAAAGCGGCTTACGCGAGTCGATTCTTTTTGGAACCGCTTGTGACGCGGGAGCACTGTCCCGCGTTCTAAACGCCGAAATACCATGACAGCGATAAGCGCCCGCGGGCCAGGTCAGCCGCCGGACTGCTGAGCCAGTTTTGCCGTCACATATTCGGTCAATTTGTTCTTGGCAATCTTGTCCCCGGCCGAGCGTGGCAAATGATCCATGATCTCGACTCTCTCGGGGAATTGCCACTTAACGATCTTTTTCTCCGTCAAGAACTCCACCGCGTCCTTCAGCGAGAAGCTTTGGCCGGCCTTGGGCACGACAAAGGCGCAAGCCCGCTCGCCGAGCTTTGGATCCGGCATGGCGGCAACCGCCACTTCCAGCACCGCCGGATGGGTAATAAGCAGATCTTCGATCAGACGCGGGCTGATGTTTTGGCCGCCGCGCAGGATCATGTCCTTGACGCGCCCGACGATGGAAACGTAACCCTCCATATCCATCCGCGCCAGATCGCCGCTTCGATAGAAACCGGCTTCGTCGAACGCGCCTGCAGAGGCCGCCATGTCATTGAGATAGCCGAAAGACTTATCCGGCGATTTCCAGCAAATCTCTCCGACCTCTCCTTTCTCAACCGCCTGTCCAAGCGCATTACGGAACTCGACTTTGCGTCCTGGAAGTATTCTGCCGACGGTCGACGTGCGCTTGGCCGCCGGATCATCTATGGAGATCATGCAAGGCGCGCCGCCATCAGAGGCGCCGTAAATCGCCTGTACCCGACACTGCATCACCTCCTCAACCTCTGTGGCCACCTGCTGGGCGAGAGGCGCGCCGGCATTGTTGAAAACACGAAAGTGCTCGAAGGCACCTTTGCCGGCGGCCTCGATGGCGGGCAGCATGACGCTGATTTGGGTGGGAATGGCCGTTGCGTAGGTGCACTTGTTTTCAATGATGAGGCGAACCGCGTCGGCCGGGTCATCCCATTTGCCGAGGATAACCGCAGTTCCCCCCACCAGAATCACCGGCAAGACTCCGAACACATAGCCAGTTGCACCCGTACCCGCCGGAGCCAGACCCGCGGAGACATCGGCGGAAGAAAGATGGATCATGTCGCCAAAGGCATCCATCAGTGCGAAGACGTTGTTGTTTGTAAATACGCTGATCTTGGGCAGTGCCGTGGTGCCTGAAGACAACATGATGTGTCCGATATCGTCCGGGGTGGGCGCCTCCCCGGCCGGCAGCAACGGTTCCAAGATCGGACCATCGGCAAGCTCAGAATAATTTTGCCCGACCACCCAGACGTGGCGGAGACCGGGACATTTTTCCCGGTAGATGGGAGCCTTTTCTCCCTTCTTGTCATCGACAATGATCGCCGCGACGGCGGCCGATTTTGCAATGAGGTGAACGATTTCAGTTTCCTGAAAAGCGTGATGAAGCGGCATGTAGACCGCCCCGATCGCATTGAGCGCAATGTGAAGCAGAGGCTGTTCAATCGAGTTCGGGGCGTCAACAGCTACGATTTGCCCCTTCTCGATGCCGGCGCGCAGGAAACCACTGGCGGCCCGCAACACCTTGTCATGCAGTTCACTGAAGGATAGCCGCGTGTCATCCATCTTGACCGCAACCTTGTTCGGGTTGGCCTGCGCCACCCGACGAAAGCGGGAATAGATGGTCTCACCGCACCAAAGCCCGCTGCGACGATAGGTTTCGGCTTCCTCCGGCGTCGTCACCGGGAGCATTTCACCAAGCATAGACATTCCTCCCCCGCAGTTTTTTTAGCAGGCTGATCAGTCATCAGGCCGTGGCACCGGAACCATCGACAGGACCGGCCGGCGTCCTCATTTGGATCACCGTTTCGCGCAGTGGGCGGAGCGGTGCCGAAAATCAGTCGCCATAGACATATTTTGCGACAAGCAGCCTTTGAATTTGATTGGTGCCTTCCCAAATCTGCGTGATTTTTGCGTCGCGCATCATTCGTTCGACCGGAAAATCCTTCAGGAATCCGTAGCCGCCATGCAGTTGCACAGCGTCGGTCGTGACCGACATCGCGGTATCACTGCAGCTCATCTTGGCCATTGCAGCAACTGCACGGGCTTCCCCGTCGTCCTGTTTGGCCAGCGAAATGGCATGGTTAAGCAGCGCACGTGACGACTCAATCCGCGTCTTCATGTCTGCCACCATTCCGCGCACCATCTGGAACCGCGAGACCTTGCTGCCAAATTGTGTCCTATCGGCCGTATAGCGGACCGCCTCCTCGAACGCTCCCTGCGCAATACCCAGTGCATGGGCGCCGATCAGCGGACGCGCCATCGTCAGTGTCTTCATCATGTATTGATAGCCCTTGGTGGGATCCCCCACCACGCTGGCATCAGGAACGAAGACATCTTCGAAAATGACATCACCTGTCGGGCTACCCCGAATTCCCATCTTGCGCTCATGCCGGCCAATTGAAACGCCCTTGTCCCGGGACGAGACCATAAAAACGCCGTGCTTGCCTTCACCGGTCTTAGCGAGAACCGCGTACCATTTGGACCAGCCCGCACCCGTGATGAAGCGCTTGTGTCCCTTCAGTCTCCAGCCGCCATCAACACGGGTTGCGGCAGTCGTTATTCCCATGACATTCGAGCCTCCGGAGGGCTCTGTCAGACAGAAGCTTGCACCAAACTCTCCGCTGGCGACTTCGGGTACGACGCGCTGCTTCAGTTGATCGCTGCCGAACTGGACGAGGGGCGCAAGCGCAACCCAGGGAGTCAGCAATATGTTGCTCGAACTTCCGCACACCCGTGACACCTCCTCAACTGCAATGCATTGCAGCAAGAGATCGCCATCGGCGCCCCCCAGGCTTTCGGGAAACGGAAGGCCTGTCAGCCCCAGGGATTGAAAACCCCGCCACGCCTCGGCAGGAAAGGCCGACTCCTCGTCCACCCGTGCGGCATACGGCGCGATTTCTTTCGCAACCATGCGCCGCACATTGTTTTTAAACTCGGCAACGACGTCAGGGCTTGTCATCGGTCCTCCACGCGTCCGTTTTCAGACACCGGCTCTTTTGTAGCTTTTATAATAGGTGGATTGAAAGCACCGGCGCAATACCATTGCTTTCCAAGCACCACGTTGACCGGATACGTGATAATCGCAGCGCGAAATCAATGAGCCTGAAGCGGCTCAATGAAATCGCGCGGGAGCATTCGCTCCCGCGCGGGGTCAGCGCAACGGCCCGCTTACGTCAAGTATAGTGCCGGTTGGCTCAGAGCGACGGTTGCTTGCAGTCGCCGCTCGGCGGAGGCGTGGCCTGTTCCACGGAGAAGGTTGACGTGATCACCGGACGCAGCTTGCCATCGCGCTCGTCCACGATACCGAAGAAATTGGGCCCGGTGAGCTGGTTGTCCTCGGGACGCATCTGCAGTTTGCCCAGGATGGTGTCGAACGTTCCGCCATGCATGGCGCGAGCGATGTCCTTCGGCGCCACGCTGTGGGCCCGCTCGACGGCCTGGAAAATAACTTGCAGGCCGACATATTGCTCGCCCTGGTAATTGGTCGGCGTCTCACCGTTGTACTTTTTCTTCCAGGCATCGACGAACTTCTTGTTCTCGGGCGTATCCAGCGTTGAACTGTAGTTGACGATAGCCCACAGCCCCTTGGAAACAGCGCCCAGCGATGCGATCGAGCCGTCGGTGATATAAGCGACGCCGGCCATGGTCGTGCTGGGGAGCAAACCGAACTCCTTCGACTGATTGACGAAGTTGATCGCGTCTCGTCCGCCCAGCGCAACCCACACCGCCTCGGCGCCCGACGCCTTGACCTGTTGAATGAATGCGGCAAAATCGTTGGTGCCAAGCTGCGGATTGAGCTCGACAACGACTTGCTTGCCGGTCTGTCCTGCCGATTCCCGGAAGACCTTGGCGACGCCTCGGCCCCACGTATAGTCCGCCGCCACGACCGCCCATTTCGTCTCTTTACGGGATTGAAGCCACGGCTTTATCACCGCGGCGTCCATGCTGTCCTGACGATTGGTACGGAAAGCGAGCGGCGAGCAGTTCGCTCCTGTGATCGCGTCGGTTTTGCTGACCGATATGACCTGCACCGCATTCCATCGATCAAGCATGGGCATGAGAGCCAGGGTTTCGCCCGAGGTCACGATACCGGTCAGCACGTTGTAGCCGTCAAGCGCGAGCTTTTCCGCCTGCTTGCGTGCAACCTCCGGCTTGGCTTCGGTATCGAGCGCTCTGAATTCCACCTGGCGTCCGTCGACGCCGCCCTTCTCGTTTGCTTCGTTCACCGCAAACTCGATCGCCTTGAGGAGCTCGGCTCCGACCACCGCATAAGTGCCTGACTGGATCGTCGGAACGCCGATCTTGAGCGGATCCTTTGCGACCGCCGGCTGCGCAAGACACGCCAGACCCAACACACCGAGCGCAATGGGCAGCTTAAGTTCGAAACTGAAACTCTTCACGATTTTACCCTCCCTGTTTATTTGCTTCAGACCACCAGATGCTGCTTGAGGCCTTCCGTGGTGAGGCCTGCAAGATCGCCGCTTTCGACAATCATTCCCTTGGCCATCACATAATATCGTTTGGTGACTCGCTGAACGAGACTCAGGTTCTGCTCAATCAACAGCAACGCAATTCCCTCACCAGCGAGATCGCAGAGAACCTGTACCAGCTCATCGACGATTACCGGCGCCAACCCCTCGCTTGGTTCGTCCAGCACGAGCAGAGCCGGATTGGCCATCAGGGCCCGGCCAATCGCAAGCATCTGCTGTTGACCACCGGAAAGTGCGGTGCCCGGCGTATCGGCCCGTTCTGCCAGAATCGGAAACAGCTCGAACACCCGTTGCAAATTCCACGGCCCTTGCCGGTCGACAGCGGCGCCGAGCAGAAGGTTTTCCCGAACCGTAAGGCCTGGAATAATCCGCCGCCCTTGGGGAACGACGGAAATCCCGTGGCGCGCCGCGGTGAAGTAGCGAAGTTGGTTGATCCGCTGTCCGGCAAGTTCAACGCTGCCTTGCATCAGTCGCGCCGAGCTCAGGAAAGTATTCACGACCGTAGTCTTGCCGACCCCGTTTCTGCCGAGGATGGCGACCCGCTCATTGCTTTCGACCGCGAGGTCGACGCCGTGCAGGATGCGCGCCTGACCATATCCCGCCACGACTTCGTTGAATTTCAGAAGTTCGGTCAAGCGGCGCTCCCGAGATAAGCCTTCACCACTTCAGGGGACGTTCGTATCTGCGCTGGCGTTCCCTCGGTCAGAATTTGACCGAGATGCAGAACCGTAATGCGGTCACAAATCGAAAACACGACCTCCATGTCATGTTCGACAATGAGGACCGTCACCCTCCATCGATGCACGAGATCGCGCAGCATCTTGGACAAGGCGATCGACTCCGCGGCCGACAGGCCGGCCGCCGGTTCGTCCAGCAACAGGACCTTGGGGCGCCCAATCAACGCAAGCGCGAGATCTACCCGCCTTTGAATTCCATAGGAGGTCTGGCCGGCGACCTCGTCTGCCACCTCCAGCAGCCCAAGTTCGGCCATCACCTCCTCGACATTGGGCTCCGATACCGTAAAGCCCGCGATCTCCAACTGATCAGCAATTGTCAGGTTCGCAAAAATGTTGGTCCGCTGAAAAGATCGCCCGAGGCCGGCGACCCGCCGCTCCTGCGCCGATAGCCTGGTGACATCTCGACCCTGGATCGAAACCGTGCCACTCGCATTCTCCGCGCGACCGGAAAGAACGTCGATGAGGGTGGATTTCCCGGCGCCGTTCGGCCCAATGAGCCCGCGAATCTCTCCTTCGGGGACCGAAATGCTGGCATCACGCAGCGCCGCAACGGCTCCGTAACGACGGGTGAGATTGTGTCCCTCAATCACGGCGCGCCCCGTCCTTTAAAGAGCCTTGAACCGCGCGATGCGATTTGCATCATCGCGCCGCTGATTCCGCCTGGCAGTCCCACAGTGACCACAATCAGAATGACGCCGATCACGGCCTGCCAATGTTCGCCAATGTCTCCGGCCCAATCTTTGGCAAAGAAGACGAAGGCGGCACCAGCAAGAGGCCCCCATAACATCTGGGTGCCCCCGATGATCGCCATGATCAGGGCCATTCCCGACAGGCTCCAGTGCATGGTCTCCGGGGAAACAAACGAGTTGTAAAGAGTTGCCAGCACCCCGCCGATCGATGCCACGAGGGCTGACAGGGCAAACGTCGCAGCGCGGCGCGAAACCGTCTGATATCCGATAAAACGGGCGCGCTCCTCGTTTTCGCGAATGGCAGCAACCACCCGGCCATAGCGCGATCGCGAAAACCACGACAGTCCAAAAAGGACGAGAACGAGGACAGACCAGCTGAAGATCAACATGCTGGAGGGCCTTTGAAGGAGCGATGCGTCGAGTCCCATCACTGTCTTGGGAAGGGCGAAAGAAAATCCGTCCTCACCGCCGGTCAGCCATCTCGCCTTCAGCGCCAGTTCGCTGAGCGCCTGCCCGATCGCCAGCGTCAACATTGAGAACGCGATGCCGGGAATACGCACGATCACAAGGCCCAACAAGTAAGCCAGGGCTGGGGGTATGACGAGTGCGAGAACGATCCCGAGCGGCAAGGAAAGCCCGGCCTTTAAAGGTAGCGCAACACAATAGGCTGCGGTCCCATAGAAAGCTGCGTTCCCGAAAGTCACGGTGCCGGACTGCCGGATAAGAAACCCCACGCTGGTCGCCAAGACGCCAGCGATGACCGCCTGCGTCATCAACGACAGAACGAGGTTGGAGCGCACGAAGTAGGCGACCGGAATCACCGCCACGATCGCGATTATGAGGATTGCACCTTGGCTGAGAGTTTCGCGCCGCCGCGCCAACGCCTGGCGTTCTTTTTTGCCGGTGCCGAGATCGCCCATGCTCAAATCGGTCACTTCCCCATCCCCTTCAAGCCTCAGTCCCGGCAAGACCGGATGGCCGCCACATCAGGACAATCGACATCAGGGCGAGCGGAATAACGGCCGCCAGGCTCGGCACAAAAATGACGCCGAGGTTGTGAATCTGACCGATCAGGATCGCGGCCAGAAACGCGCCGGAAAAACTGCCAATTCCGCCGAGAACCACGACAATGAAGGAGTCGATCAGGACGTAGCTGCCCATCGAGGGAGAAAGCGAAAGGAGCGGCGCGGCAATCACCCCGGCCAAACCTGATAGCGACGTTCCCAAGCCAACCACCAAAATGCTCAACCGATCGGTGTTGACACCTTGCATTGCGGTGCCCTCAGGATCGACGCTTGAAGCGCGAACAAAAAGTCCGACCCTTGTCTTTCGCATCCAGATCGCAAGGCCGAGGCATACGATTGCCGCGATTGCGATGACGGCAAGCCGATAAATCGGAAAGCTGTCGCCGAAGATTTCCACGGTTCCGCTCAGGGACGGTGGCGGTTGCTGAAGTCTTAGCCCCTTGCCCCAGATGGCTTGAGCAAAGTCCTCAAGGATCAGCGCGAGTCCAAAAGTTACAAGGACAGTCGTCATCGGGCCGCGATGTCGGAGCGGCCCGAAAACTGCGATATCCAGGAGAGTCCCCAATATTCCGAGAACGGCGATCGCAACGGCGAGGCCCGCCCAAAATCCGACGTAGAACGAGATGACGTACCCGACATACGCGCCCAGCATGAACAAACTGCCATGGGCAAAATTGACGACCTGCCGCAATCCGAAAATCAGAACCAGGCCAACGGCAACCAGATAGAGGAGACCGCCGTAAGCGAGTCCGTTTATCAATTGGACGATCACAAAGTCCCTCGCGTTTCCTCGGATATCCGTGTTGTGGGGTGCGCTTCTGCGCCTTTTTTTACCGGAAGACGGTGTCCCGTTTTGATTGGACGACCGGCCGGCAACCATAGCGGGAACAA